>JGI20158J14315_10000185_pt1 | contig 42713 bp, 43 predicted proteins | sample COG_08_FD_14315 | JGI IMG/M metagenome (IMG submission 14315)
TAAAGAATATTTCATTGCTTTTCTAGCTATGGAAGCATTAGTTGTAGCAGTTTTTTGTGTTTTAGATCTAATATTATTTTATGTATTCTTTGAAAGTGTATTAATTCCTATGTTTATCATAATTGGAGTGTGGGGATCACGTGAGCGTCGTATAAGAGCCGCTTATATGTTCTTTCTTTATACTTTATTAGGTTCAGTTCTAATGTTATTAGCTATTTTATATATTTATTATTCAGCTGGTACAACAGATTATCAAACACTATTAACTACAACTTTTGATCCTGAAGTTCAGAAATTATTATGGTTAGCTTTTTTTGCTTCATTTGCAACCAAAGTTCCTATGTTACCTGTTCATATTTGGTTACCCGAAGCTCACGTAGAAGCTCCTACTGCAGGTTCAGTTATCCTAGCAGGTATTTTATTGAAATTAGGTAGTTATGGATTTTTACGTTTTTCATTACCTCTATTTCCTTATGCCTCAGTTTATTTTACTCCTTTAATTTATACTTTTGGAGTAATTGCTGTTATATATACTTCATTAACTGCAATCCGCCAAACAGATTTAAAACGTATTATTGCATATGCATCTGTTGCTCACATGAATTTAGTTTTAATTGGTATGTTTGTATTTAATATTCAAGGATTAGAAGGAAGTATTTTACAACAATTAAGTCATGGTCTTGTTTCAGGGGCGTTATTCTTATGTGTTGGTGTTATTTATGATAGGCATCATACACGTTTAGTTAAATATTATAGTGGGTTAGCTCATACAATGCCAATCTATATCGCTATTTTTATGTTCTTTAGTATGGCAAACATTGCTTTACCTGGAACTAGTAGTTTTGTTGGTGAATTTTTGATTCTAGTAGGTGCTTTTCAAACTAACACAACAGTTTGTGTTCTATCTGCAACCGGTATGATTCTAGGTGGAGGTTATTCTTTATGGTTATTTAATCGTGTAGCATTTGGTAATATTAAAATTCAATATATGTCTCAATTCTCCGATGTTAATAGACGTGAAATGGCAACATTGTTACCTTTAATCATATTAACATTAGTTATGGGAATTTATCCAGAAATTTTTTTAGACCCAATGCATGTTTCATGTAATAATTTACTAGAACATATAAATATTAGTCAATAAATTGATTTTTAATTAAAGATCAAAGAGCCTGTAACTCAGTGGTTAGAGTGCGCGCCTGATAAGTGCGAAGTCGGTAGTTCAAATCTACCCAGGCTCATTTTTATCTAAAAATATCAAAATTTAAGTTCTATAAGGGGGTACCCTTACTTACTTTAAAAACAGCGAATTTATAAGGTAAATTCAAGCTGTTTTTGGCTATTTTTTGTTTATTTTTATATAATAAAATCGGGTGGTTAGCTCAGTGGTAGAGCATCTCGTTTACACCGAGAACGTCGGGGGTTCGAGTCCCTCACTACCTACAAAAATACAAAAAAAAATGTGTCTCTTGCATTTTTCGATTATAAGAGTAAATAAGTAGTTAGATACTTATTATTGATATATTTGATATATATATCTTGTTTGTTTTGAGTTGTGATCTTTATTTTAATCTCATTAAAGCTTTTAGCTCTTTTTTTTCAAAAATCTTATCTAATGGCGGATATAGCTCAGTTGGTTAGAGCGTTAGATTGTGATTCTAGATGTCATGGGTTCAAGTCCCATTATTCGCCCTTAATTTTTATATTATAAATTATCAAATGACCCACATTTTTGGAACATATATACCAGAAAACAAATCTTTAAGTATTAGTTTAACTAGTTTATACGGTATAGGTAAAAAACAATCAATCAATATTTGTAAAACAGCAGGAATTAATCCAAAAATAAAAATAAACCAGCTGACAAAACAACAATTAGATTTATTGATTGTAACAATAGACACTAATTATACAATAGATAGTGAACTTAAAAAGAATTTGAAAGAAATAATTCAAACATTGGTATCAATTCAATGCTATAGAGGTATAAGACATTTTCAAGGTTTACCTTTACGAGGCCAGAGAACTAGCACAAATGCTAAAACTCAGAAACGTTTAGGTTCATTTAGAGCTAAACGCGGTTAATTCGTTAAATTTTTAAATATCATATTTATGACTAAAGATAAAAATAAATATATTAAATATTTTGAATCTAAAATAAAAGAATCAAATATTGATAATGAAAACAATCAAAGTTTAAATTTAAAACATGTAGTTGTTCATGCTAAATGCAGTTTCAATAATACTTTATTTACTGTAACAGATTTAAGTGGTAATGCTTTAATGTGGAGTTCTCCAGCATGTCATGGATTTAAAGGTAGTCGTCGTTCTACAACTTTTGCAGCTCGTGTAGCACTAGTAGATATAGCAAAAAAATTAAATGAATTAGACATTGAATCTATTAGTTTGAGATTAAAAGGTGTAGGTCCAGGTAGACGACAAATAAGTAAAATATTAAACGATTTTTCTTTAGAAGTACAATCAATTGAAGACGTAACACCTTTACCATTTAATGGCACTAAAATGAGAGTAAAACGTCGCATTTAACTAAAATATAAATATATATATAATTAAAGCGGGTATATGTTAATGGTTAAACGATTTGGCTTCCAACCAGAAGATGAGGGTTCGATTCCCTCTACCCGTATTTTTATTAATCAGTGAAACATGTCCTTTTCGTCTAGTGGTCCAGGACACTGCCTTTTCATGGCAGCTACACGGGTTCGAATCCCGTAAAGGATAAATTATATGGTATATAACAAAAAATTTTAAAACGTTATTACATATAATTTTCAATAGAGTTAATTTGTTTAATTAATTACAAATTAATTAAAAATATTTTTTAATTTGCAAAATTATGAATTCTGTTTCATCAGCAAAAAATTTTCAGAGACATCCATTTCATCTAGTTGATCCTAGCCCTTGGCCTTTATTGTGTGCAACTATGGTATTTACTATGGTTTCAGGAGGTGTAATGTGGTTTCATGGTTATTCATTAGGAGGATGGACTTTAGCCTTTGGAGGACTAGGTGTTCTATTTAACATGTATGTTTGGTGGAGAGATATTATCCGTGAAGCTTCATTCGAAGGATGGCATACTAATTTAGTTCAATTAGGTATGCGTTACGGTATGATGTTATTCATCTGTTCAGAAGTAATGTTTTTCTTTGCTTTTTTCTGGGCATTTTTCCATTCAAGTTTAAACCCTACTCCAGAAATTGGAGGTGTTTGGCCACCAAAAGGTATCGAGGTTTTAAGCGCATGGGAAGTTCCTCTTTTAAATACTATTATTTTATTAACATCAGGATTATCATGTACTTGGTGTCATCATGCCATTGTAGCTGGTCGTAGAGGTGAAGCAATTACTGGAATGGTAATTACTTTAATCCTAGCGGTAATATTTACTGGGCTACAGGTATTTGAGTATTTAAATGCTGGATTTACTATCTCTGATAGTGTTTTCGGGTCTACATTTTATATGGCAACTGGATTTCACGGTTTCCATGTTGTAATTGGAACAACCTTTTTAGGTGTTTGTTTTTTAAGATTATTAGATTATCATTTTACAAAACAGCATCATTTCGGATTCGAAGCAGCAGCTTGGTATTGGCATTTCGTTGACGTAGTTTGGTTATTCTTATTTGTAACCATTTATTGGTGGGGAGGTCAGTAATCTTACCACTTATTTTTATATCTGATTAATGTAATTTATTGAATTACGCTAATCTTCAACATTTTTTAAATTTTAAATTATGAATATACAAAACCCTTTAGAACAATTTCAAATCGTTCCAATTATACCGATTAAAGCAGGTGCTATTGACATCTCATTCACTAACTCATCATTAATGATGATTTTAGCGACAGGAGCTTTTATTAACGTTTGTCGCTTAGTTTTAGTAGAAGGTCAAGGTCATTTAGTTCCAAATCGTTGGCAAGCATTAATTGAATTTTTTTACGGATTTATTCAAGATATGGTAAGTAGTAACTTAGGAGATCGTGGACAAGGATATTTTCCAATGATTTTCGTTCTTTTTATTTTTCTATTAACTTGTAATCTTATTGGAATGGTTCCGTATAGTTTTACTGTAACAAGTCACATTATTGTTACTTTAACTCTTTCATTAACTGTTTATATCGGAGTAACTTTTATTTTATTTAGAGAACATGGATTCCATGCCTTATCTTTATTTATTCCAGCTGGAGCACCATTTTCTTTTTATTTCCTTTTAATTGGTATCGAATTAATCTCAAATGTAATGCGTGTTGTTTCTTTATCTGTACGACTTTTTGCAAATATGATGTCAGGTCATATTTTATTAAAAGTTTTATTAGGATTTGCTTGGACAATGATGATGTCAGGAGGTATTATGTTATTAGCTCATTTAATTCCGATGGGAGTAGTTTTTGTTCTATTATTCTTAGAAACTGCAGTTGCTTGTATTCAGGCATATGTATTTGCTATTCTAACATGTATTTATCTAAATGAAGCTATGAATTTACACTAGTAAATCATTAAGCCAATTTTATTACGATATTAATGAATTCTCTTTTTAATTTATTTTACTTAGAATATTCTCCAGTATTTATTACTTTATTAATAGGACTTGCATTAGCTTCAATTATTTTTGGAGCTTCTTATTTCTTTTCAAGACAAGCAAGTGACCCTGAAAAGTTATCTCCATATGAATGTGGATTTGAACCTTTTGAAGATGCTCGAAATACTTTTGATATCCGCTTTTATTTAGTGGCTATCTTATTTATTTTATTCGATTTAGAAGCTTGTTTTCTATTTCCTTGGGTTGTTTCTTTAAATGAAATTTCAAGTCTAGGTTTTTGGAGTATGCTGGATTTTATTATAGAACTTACCATTGGGTTCATTTACGCATGGAAAATTGGATCATTAGAATGGGAGTAATATAATAACTTTTAATAATTGTAATATTTTTTAATATGTTACAATTTTAAATGATAATGAAAAATAGACTGAAATAGGTCTTTTTTCATTTTTAATCTCTAGTAGCTCAGTTGGTTAGAGCGTATGGCTGTTAACCATAATGTCGTTGGTTCGAATCCAACCTGGGGAGTATTAAACCATTTTTAGGTTTATTTAATTGAAACACTTTTTACAGGTCTGTTTCAATATCAATATTAAAATTTTAGATATTTTATTATTTATGTTTACTAAAGCAATTAAACGAGCTATTATTTATGGCGGAGTTAGCGTAGCAGCTTCTGGATATTTTGCTAGTGCTAGTTGTGATGCTGCTAGACCTTGGCAACTAATGTTCCAAGATCCAGCAACCCCTGTTATGGAAGGAGTTATTGATTTCCATAATGACTTAATGTTTGTTGTTGTGTTTGTAGGTATTTTTGTTGGATACGTTCTAATTCGTTGTGTTCAACTTTATACTAGCGATGTACATCCTGTACCTAATCGCGTACAACACGGTACTTTATTAGAAATTGTTTGGACAGTTACACCAGCATTAATTTTAATGTCTGTTGCAATACCTTCATTTGCATTATTATATTCTGTAGATGAAATTATTGATCCAGCAGTTACTTTAAAAGCAGTAGGTCACCAGTGGTATTGGAGTTATGAATACTCTGATTATGTAAATGAAGATGGAGAATTTATTAATTTTGATTCATATATGTTAGCAGAAGATGATTTAATGCAACATAGTGATGATCCAGGTAAATTCCGTCTATTAGAAGTAGATAATCGTGTAGTTTTACCAGTACAAACACATATTCGTGTTGTGGTTACTGCAGCGGATGTACTTCATTGTTGGGCAATTCCTTCATTAGGAGTAAAATTAGATGCTTGTCCTGGACGTTTAAATCAAACTTCATTATTTATTAAACGTGAAGGTGTTTTTTATGGACAGTGTAGTGAAATTTGTGGAGTAAATCATGGATTTATGCCTATTGTTATTGTAGGAGAATCACTTGAAAATTATTCAACATGGATTTCAGATAAATTAGCAGATCTATAAATTATTGTCACAAAAATTTAATTCACAAACAATTTATATATAATATACAATAATTATGAATATAGGTTTAGGTCAATTAGTTATAATTTTAATTCTGTTAGCTTTATTATGGGGCAATTTCCCTCAAGTTTTCAAGAATATTACTTCAAATATACGCGAATTTCTAGATAAATCGTCCAAAAACGATAAGGTTGATGAATCTGAAAATAAAAAAGATTCAAATTAAAGTTTTTAACAGGAGAAAAGGGACTCGAACCCTTAACTTACGGCTTTGGAGACCGTTGCTCTACCAATTGAACTATTCTCCTTTTGTGAGTTAGTATTCAAAATTTCTATTTTATTTTAGAAATCATTAGACTATTCTCTTATAATTGAAAAACGTAAGAGATAATTAAAATTTTAAGTTTTTTCATTCTGTTTGGTAAATCTTTTCTATAAATAAAAAAGATATAAAAGAAAACTATGCCTTTATCAGTTTATAATTGGTCATCAAGATGGCTATATTCAACTAACCATAAAGATATTGGGACCTTATATTTTATTTTTGGTGGTGTTTCAGGTGTAATGGGTACTACTTTATCCATTTTACTACGTATGGAATTAGCACAACCAGGAGCTCAAGTTTTAGCAGGAAATAATCAATTGTATAATGTTATTGTTACCGCTCACGCTCTTGTTATGATCTTTTTCTTCGTTATGCCAACCTTAATTGGTGGATTCGGTAACTGGTTTGTACCTCTTATGATTGGTGCTCCAGATATGGCATTCCCACGTTTAAATAATATCTCTTTCTGGTTATTACCTCCAGCACTTTTATTATTATTAAGTTCTTCATTAGTTGAAGCTGGAGCGGGGACTGGATGGACTGTATATCCCCCATTAGCGAGTGTACAAGCACACTCTGGTCCATCAGTAGACTTAGCTATTTTTAGTCTACACCTAGGTGGTACTTCATCTATTTTAGGTGCTGTTAACTTTATTACCACCATTATTAACATGCGTAGTCCAGGTATGACTATGCATAAATTACCACTTTTTGTTTGGTCAGTATTAATTACTGCTGTACTTCTATTATTATCATTACCTGTTTTAGCTGGTGCAATTACTATGCTATTAACTGATCGTAATTTTAATACTACTTTCTTTGATCCAGCTGGAGGAGGAGATCCTGTGTTATATCAGCACCTTTTCTGGTTTTTCGGACACCCTTTAATATAAATGGAGGGGTGTATAAATTTTACTGTATGCCGGAAAGTCTTTTACAAAAGATACTTCTAATATTTGTTAAGTAGAACGTAAAAAAGCTTTTGTACATAAAGAAAATCGGCAGGAAACCTTTTTACAAGGGATCCTCACAGACTACACGTAAAAATCTTTAATAAAAATGCAAATAAAAAAACTATCAGTACATAGACCCTCCAAAAGGTCATTATCAGATTTAACAGATTTAGAATTTGGTTGTTATTTGGCAGGTTTAATTGATGGTGACGGACATATAAGCACTCAAGGGCATATTGTTATATCTTTTAATAGTAGAGACAAACGAGATGCTTTTTTAATACGTACACGTTTAGGTTTTGGTAAAGTTAGGCAAGTTAAAAATAAAAATGCTGTAAACCTTATTATTTCTAATAAAAACGGAGTTATCTATACTTTAGAATTAATAAGAAATAAACTTAAACATCCTACTCGTATCTATCAATTCAATGATAGGTTATGTGATAAGTTAAAATATACTAAATTAAAAACCTCATTAAGTAATACTATTGATTGGAATAGTTTTTGGTTTTCAGGATTTGTAGATGCTGATGGTTATTTACGTATATATTTACCTTATAGTGAACATAGGAATAAGTGTGAAGTTCGTTTATTATGTCAAATAGATCAAAAAGGAGATATTCTTTTAAATCAAATTAGAAATAAGTTTAGTGGTTATTTAGGTTATCGTAAATCTCAAGATACTTTTTATTATTCTAGTACTTCATTTAAAAATATGTACTATTTATTAAAATATTTTGACAGATATTCTCTACAGAATACACATTGTTATTTAAGATATACTATAATTAGAAAAGCTTATTTGATTATACAAAATAAATTGCATTTGACATCTAAAGGTTTAGATAAAATTTTTAGATATAATAATTCATTAAAAGATATGATATAGTCGGGCCATTTATGTGAATAAATGAGTTATTTAAATAAGAATAAAGTAATTTATTTGAATTTTATTTAAATACAACAAAAACGGAAGTTTATATTTTAATTCTTCCTGGATTCGGTATGGTAAGTCATATGGTATCAACTTTTTCTAAAAAGCCTGTATTTGGTTATTTAGGTATGGTTTATGCTATGTTATCAATTGGAATCCTAGGATTTATTGTTTGGGCTTAACACTTGTGATGGGCCCCTTGTTACGTGAGTAACAATGCAAAATTCTGCTATATGCTGGGACTACTTGTTACGCTTTTAGTACTTTGTTATTTTATAACAAATGTAACAATCTAAAAGATAGAGTTAATCAGCCGGAAAGATCTATTATATTAAATTATAATAGAAATCCTCAGAGACTAATACGCAGAACAACTATAATTTAATTTATATAAATAAATTAATATGAATATCACCTCTAAATATAAAAACGATTTAGACTGGTTTATTGGATTTTCAGAAGGTGATGGATCTTGGCAGGTTGATAATACAGGTAAACCTATATTTATAATAAATCAACAAGATCCTCAAACACTTTATAAAATCAAAAAATTAATTGGATATGGTACAATAACTGGACCTTATTTTAATAAAAACGCTATAAATAGTTATCATCGATATAGGGTAGCTAATTTAAAAGGTACTGAAAAACTCATTGGTATTTTCAATGGTAATTTAGTTTTATTTAAAACTAAACACCGTTTTTCAGAATATTTGGACGCTTTTAATAACTATTATAGTGAAATTGGTAACGACATAAACAAACAAATACATTTTGATAATAAAACTATTAGACCTACATTAGAAGATGCTTGGCTTAGTGGATTTATAGATTCGGAAGGTTGTTTTAATTGTGTTGTTGTTAAAAATAAAATAACAAAGGAACCGAGTACAGTAAGTCTTCGTATTACTTTAGTTCAAAAAAGTGAACCAGAGGTTTTTAAATATTTAAAATCATTATTACATGGAGCTTTACAACATGAAGTTAAAAAAGATGCTTATCGTTTATCGTGTAATTCGGTTAAATCTCGTAATATAATACTTGATTATTTATTAAAATATCCACTTAAATCTAAAAAAACAATAGCTTATAGTCGTTTTAAAAAGTTACATGTTAGAATAACAGATGGCAAATTTAATTGGCGCCTAGAAAATAGACGTGCTCGCCAACGGTTATTCACATTAGCAAGTAATATCAATAAAGATATTTATTAATAGTTGATGATAGAGTCCACAAGTTTGTGTGATTACCTTTATAAGGAACACACCACACAGACAAGCATCACATGTACACCGTGGGTCTAGACGTAGATACTCGAGCATATTTTACTGCTGCGACAATGATTATTGCGGTACCTACTGGTATTAAAATTTTCAGTTGGTTAGCAACTATGTGGGGAGGATCTATTGAATTAAAGACTCCAATGTTATGGACAATTGGTTTTATTTTCCTTTTCACAATTGGAGGGTTAACTGGAATTGTACTAGCAAATTGCGGTATCGATATTGCAATGCATGATACTTATTATGTAGTTGCTCACTTCCATTATGTTTTATCAATGGGAGCAGTATTCTCTATTTTTGGAGGATATTATTATTGGATTGGAAAAATTACAGGATTACAATATCCCGAAATTTTAGGTAAAATTCACTTCTGGATGACTTTCATCGGAGTTAATATTACTTTCTTCCCAATGCACTTCTTAGGACTTGCAGGAATGCCTCGTCGTATTCCAGATTATGCTGATGCTTATTCAGGATGGAACGCAGTTGCTTCATATGGTTCTTATTTATCAGGGCTAAGTGGAATGTTTTTCATCTATGTACTTTATGTAACCTTTACTGAAGGTGAAAAAGTTTCAGGTAATTATTGGACAAAAGAATTCCAAAAATAATAAAAACAAAAAAACATTTAGGTGAAAATCCTAGTGTTTTAATCGTAAAATATTGGTTATTTTTCAACGAAAGGGGGTACCCTTACTCACTTCAAAAACAGCGAATTTATAGGGTAAATTCAAGCGTTTTTTATAAGGTTTTTAAATTCAAACATAACCTAATATTCTTAATATATGCCTACATTTAATCAATTAATAAAACATCCAAGAAAAGTAAAAAAACGTGCAACAAAAGTACCTGCTTTACAAAAATCACCACAACGTAAAGGAATTTGTTTAAAAGTTTATGTACGTTCACCTAAAAAACCAAATTCAGCAAATCGTAAAGTTGCTAGTGTTCGTTTAACTACACGATCAAAGATTATTAGTTATATTCCCGGTGTAGGACATAACTTGCAAGAACATTCAGTTGTTTTAGTTAGAGGAGGACGTGTAAAAGATTTGCCTGGTGTAAGATATCATATGGTTAGAGGTAAATTTGATTTAAAAGGTATTGTTGATAGAAAACAAAGCCGATCAAAATATGGTACAAAAAAAGATAAATAATATCTAATTTACATGTATAATTTAAATAATAAATTAAATGAACAACAACGTCTTAATATTATTTGTTCAAAACTAGTAAATAAATTAATGAAAGACGGTAAAAAAACAATATCTGAAAAAATAGTCTATGATACTTTTAGAAATTTGGAAAAAACACACAATGTAGATCCACATCATACATTATTAATTGCTATTGAAAATGTTTCACCATTTATTGAAGTACGTTCAATTAGATTAGGAGGTACAAAACATCCAGTACCTGTTCCAGTAAAACCTAAGAGACAAATTGGACTTGCACTTAAATGAATTATAGATAGTGCAAGAAAATCTTCGGGAAATAAAATGAGTGAAAAGTTATCTAATGAAATCTTATTAGCTTCACAAGAAAAGGGCAATTCGGTAAAACGTTGTACTGAATTACATAAATTAGCTATGGCAAATAGAGCTTATAGTGGATTTAGATGGTAAATTAATTAAAATAAGTGCGAGATGAAGCAGCCCGGTAGCTTATCAGACTCATGATCTGAATGTCGTAGGTTCGAATCCTACTCTCGCGAATAATTATTAAAGTATAGATTGAACCACACAAAACCATTTCGAACTTGATTGTGACCCTTTTATACGCCAGAAATACTGATAAAATCGGGAATTATGGTTTAAATAATAAAAAATTATTAGCGTTCTTAGCTCAGTTGGATAGAGCAACGGCCTTCTAAGCCGCAGGTCATAGGTTCGACTCCTATAGAACGTAATTATTATTATTTGTTTATTAAAATATTTTGTTAATTTAACTAACACTATATAAAGGATTTATAAAAAGTTTTTATATTTATATATAAAACAAGTTAATACGAGTTTGATCCTGGCTCAGAATGAACGCTTGTAACATGCTTTACACATGCAAGTCGAATGGTCTTCATTTATGAATAAACCATGGCGAACGGGTGAGTAATACTTGGGAATTTGCCTTATAGTTTGGAATAACTAATTTATTTAGGAATACCAAATACTGAAAGAAGTTGCTTTTATAAGCTTAAATCTTCGCTATAAGATAAGCCTGAGCAAGATTAGGTAGTTGGTAGGGTAATAGCCTACCAAGCCGAAGATCTTTAGTTGGTCTGAGAGGACGACCGGCCACACTGGGACTGAGACACGGCCCAGACTCCCTAGGGAGGCAGCAGTGAGGAATATTGGACAATGGGCGAAAGCCTGATCCAGCAATGTTACGTGGGTGATTAAGGCTATTTTGGTCGTAAAACCCTTTCAGTGGAAATGATAATGACAGTATCCACAGAAGAAGTCCCGGCTAATTCGGTGCCAGCAGCCGCGGTAATACCGGAGGGGCGAGCGTTATTCGGAATGATTGGGCGTAAAGGGTCCGTAGGCGGTTTTTTAAGTTGTTTCTATAATTTTAGGGCATAACTCTAAACTTGAAACAAAACTGAAAAACTAGAATTTGATAGAGGATAGTGGAATTCCTAGTGGAAGGATAAAATCTCTAGATATTAGGAGGAACATCAGAGGCGAAGGCGACTATCTGGATCAATATTGACGCTAAAGGACGAAAGTATGGGTATCAAATGGGATTAGAGACCCCAGTAGTCCATACCGTAAACGATGAGTGTTAAACGTTCGGAAATCCATGTTGCAAAATTTTATTTAATTATAAAGTTTATTAATGNAACTATTTTATACAATTCTTTTACAGAAAATTTATTAAATTTTGATTGAGATGTGGTTATTAATATCAATTGAATTTTCTTTTTAAGTTAAGTATGCAAGTAAACAATTTTTAATTGTAATTCAACCTATTTTAAATTTATATTGTCTTTGACAATTCTGGAAATCTGAGTGTTACAGCTAACGCGGTAAACACTCCGCCTGGGGAGTACAGTCGCAAGACCGAAACTCAAAGGAATTGACGGGGGCTCACACAAGCGGTGGAGTATGTGGTTTAATTCGATAATACGCGCAAAACCTTACCAGTCCTTGACATCTATTATTGTATTTGAAATTAAAGTTTTAAAATATTAAAATAGACAGGTATTGCATGGCTGTCGTCAGCTCGTGTCGTGAGATGTTTGGTTAAGTCCTGTAACGAGCGAAACCCCTAAAATTAAAGTTTGTACTTAAATTCAATTGCAAAATTTATTATAAATTTAATTTTTACTGCCGATGATAAATCGGAGGAAGGTAGGGATGACGTCAAGTCTTCATGGTCCTTATGGACTGGGCTACACACATGCTACAATGGTAATGACAATTAGAAGCAAAAGAGCAATCTGGAGCAATACTATAAACATTACCTTAGTTCAGATTGTAGGCTGCAACTCGCCTACATGAAGTTGGAATCGCTAGTAATCGTAGATCAGCACGCTACGGTGAATATGTACCTGAGCCTTGTACACACCGCCCGTCACATTCTGGGAGTTGATTTCATTTGAAGCTTATATCCTAACCTTTTTAAGGAGGGAATTTGTAAGACTGAAAGCAATGACTGGAATGAAGTCGTAACAAGGTAGCCGTAGGGGAACCTGTGGCTGGAAATTATAATATTTAAAAGTTTTATTAACAAAATATTAAACAAATTTATATATATATAAATTAATATTCAAATGACATTTGAACTTACTTTATTTTACTTTTTTTCCGGAGTAGCTTTATTTTCAGCTATTATGGTAATTAGTGCACGTAACCCTGTACATTCAGTACTTTTCTTAATTTTAGTTTTTTGTAATTCAGCCGGATTATTAATCTTACTAGAAGCAGAATTTTTAGCATTAATATTTATTGTCGTTTATGTTGGAGCAATTGCAGTTCTATTCTTATTCGTTGTTATGATGTTAAATGTAAAAATTACTGAAATACAAGATGAAGTTTTACAATATTTACCTATAGGTGGTTTAATTGGAATAGTTTTTTTACTAGAAATCTTTTTAATTATAGAGGGAGATTTCGTTTCTTTAATTAACCCTAACCAAGATAATGCAGTGTATATTGATTGGTTTGCACAAATTGATTCAATAAGCAATATCCAAACTTTAGGAAATGTTCTTTATACAGATTATGTACTATTTTTTTTACTAGCTGGAGTTATTTTACTTATAGCTATGGTAGGTGCAATCGTTTTAACTATGTCTACTAGATCAAGTTTAAGACGTCAATTTATTTATCAACAAGTTTCTCGAGACTTTGATAATGCAGTTTTTTTAGTGACACACAAAAACACAAATTAACACCTTTATTTTTATAAAAATTTCAAAAATTCAACATCGGCTAGATAGCATAATGGTAATGCCTCAGGTTGCAAACCTGTAAAATGTCGGTTCAAATCCGGCTCTAGCTTATATTTAATGTTAAAGGGGGCATATCGTCAATTGGTAGACCGCTTGCTTTGCACGTAAGAAGTTGCCGGTTCGAGTCCGGCTGTCTCCAAATAAAAAATAATTTTCCTTATGAAGTTATTAAATTAGTATATATATAACAAAATTAATTAAATCTAAGTATGAAAAGTTTAATTGAAAAAGATAAAAAAAGAAGAAAACTATTTAAAAAATACGAAAGCAAAAGACGAGAGCTAAAAGCTATAATATATAATAAGGAAAATTCTATGGAATTACGAAACAAAGCTCAAATAGCCTTATCTAAATTACCCAAAAATAGTTCTAAAATACGAATTAAAAATCGTTGTGTTTTAACTGGTCGAAGCAAAGGTGTTTTTCGTTATTTCAAATTATCAAGAATACAACTTAGACAATTAACTTTAGAAGGTAATATTCCTGGTTATAGTAAAACAAGTTGGTAAATATTTAAAAATGATAACAAATCATAGAATAAGTGACTTAGTTGCTCGTTTAAATAATGCAATCACAAGAAAAAAAGCTGATTTATTAGTCCCTAACACAAAAGTAACTAAAAATATATTAAATGTTTTAGAAGATCAAGGATTTATTCGAGGTTATCAATTAAAAAGTAATAATTCATTGATAATTAATCTAAAATATTATAAAAATAATTCCGTTGTAAATTCTTTAAAAGTTGTTTCAAAACCAAGTAAAAGAATTTATTTTAGCAAAGAGGAAATAATACAGTGGAAAAATCAAAATAATAAATTTGACGTATTATTAATCTCAACAAATAGAGGAATATTAACTCATCAAGAAGCTTTAAATTTAAATCTTGGAGGTGAAATATTAATATCAATAAGCTAGATATAAAACAAATAAATCAAAAATATGTCTTATTTAGGTCGTAAACCAATTAAAATACCTAAAGGGGTTACTATAAAAATATCTAATGATATAGATATTAATGGACCACTTGGTTCATTATCAAGAACTTTAGATGAAAATATAAAAATCGAAATAAACTCTGAAGAATTATTCGTTAAAAAACCTATAAAAAAAAGAGATAAAGCTCTTTGGGGTTTATATAGATCTTTAATTGCCAATATGGTAAAAGGAGTATCACAAGGATTTAATGTACAATTACAAATGATCGGGGTTGGTTATAAAGCAGAAATTCAAGGTAATCAATTAGATCTTAAATTAGGTTTTAGCCACTCAATTAAATTAGATATACCTAAAGGTATCGAAATTTCAGTAGCTAAGTCTACTAAAGGTAATGTATTAATCCTATCTGGGATAGATAATGAGAAAATTACTTCTTTTGCTGCTAAAATCAGAGATTTTAGAAGACCAGAACCTTATAAAGGGAAAGGTTTATCTTATTTGAATGAACAAATAAGAAGAAAAGAAGGAAAAAAGAAATAATATGTCAAAGAAAACAAACGTTATTGATAAATTATTAGAAAATGGGGTACATATTGGTCATAAATTAACTAAATCTCACCCAAAAATGATAAATAATTATTCCAAAGGTATCAGAAATAATAAAGTATTGATTGATTTAGAACAAACTCTGATTAGTATAAATACTACTTCAAGATATCTTAGTGAATTGAGAAGGAAAAATGGTAAAGTTCTTTTTGTTTGTCAAAATACTAAATATGAGCCTTTATTAGCTTGTTTTGATCAAAAAGAAGAAAATCAATATTATATTAAACAATGGCCTCCTGGATTATTAACAAATTGGTATTCTGTTTTAGAACATAGAAAAAATATAAATTATAATATAAAAAATCTATTTAAAACACATCCCAGAAAAGCTGAATTAAAGCGAAATCGTTTTAATAGTTTTTATAGTGGATTAAAACAATTAAGTCAACGTCCAGATCTTATTTTTGTATTGCCAGCAAAAGGAAATGAAACTGCCATTTACGAGGCTAATGCATGTAATATACCTGTTGCAGGTATTTTAAATACAGATTTCAACCCTTCATTAGTCGATTATCCTATTTTTGGAAATGATTTATCTTCAAAATCTCTAACTCTATTAATAAAATTATTAACAGAAAGGGTAAAAATAGAGAATATTTAAGTAATAAATAATGCCAAACCATTATAAACCAAAATACAAAAAGTGGTTAAAAAATAACCAAGTAATTTTTGATACTTACCCCAATAGATTAGAAAAAAATACTAAACAAAAATGGAATAATTTTAAACAAAAGAATTTTCCTCTAGATCTAAAACATCCAATTAGTTTTGAAAATAAAATTAGGTTAGAATCAGAAAAAACATTGTTTAAAAAATACCTTATTCAAAAACAAACATTAAAAGCGTTTTATGGTAACATATCAGAAAAACAATTTAAAAAATTAATTAAGAAATCTAACTTATATAATTCAAAATCATCACATTCATTGATAGGATTATTGGAAAGTAGACTTGATATTTGTTTGTATAGAATACACTTTGTTAAAACTTTAGATGAAGCAAGACAATTAATATCTCATAAAAAAGTTTATGTAAATGGTAATTGTGTAGTATCTAAAAGTTATAATCTTGTTACTGGTGATTTAATACAGCTAAAAAATAAAGATTTAGATGTATATTATAAGAATTACTTAAATCTTTTGAAAAAGAAAACAATAAATAAACAAAAAGAAAATAGTTTGAAATTTTTATCTATTCCACATATACAAATAGATCCTAAAACAATGTCTGCTATTTTTTTATATCAACCAAAAGTTGATGAAGTATTTTTTCCATTTAATATCAATTTAAAAAATATTAAAGAATTTTATCAAATATAGATAAAACTTAAAGATCATTAAAGGTTAAAATCCTTAATATCTTATTTATATAAAAGAAAATGATATAAATTAAATTAAGGCACTAGGGGGATACCTAGGTAATTAAGTAATAAAGGACGTAATAGATGCGATAAGCTGTAGGATAGCGAAAAAGCAAATCTACAGATTTCCGATTGGGAAACCATCTCTTTTTGAGAATTAAAAACTTGGTGAAGTGAAACATCTCAGTAACCAGGATAATAGAAATCAACCGAGATTCCGGGAGTAGTGGCGAGCGAAACTGGATTTAGGCCATATAAATATTTATAAAATAATATAGTATCAATTTTGAAATAAACTGGAAAGTTTATACCATAGAGGGTGATAGTCCCGTAAAAAAATCTTATTATTTTTGTATTTATCATTCGAGTAAAACGAGACATGTGAAATCTTGTTCGAATATAGGAGAACCATCTTCTAAGCCTAAATATACTTAATTAACCGATAGTGAACAAGTACCGTAAGGGAAAGGTGAAAGACAATTCTTGTGTAGATTGAAAAGTTTTTGAAACCTAGTGCTAACAATCTGTTGGAGCTTCAATAAGAAGTGACAACGTACCTTTTGTATAATGGGTCAGCAACTTTATTTGTATAGCGTAGCTTAAACTGTTAAGTGTAGGCGTAGCGAAAGCGAGTTTGAAAATAGCGAATAGTTATACGAATAATACCCGAAACTGAGTGATCTATTTATGAGCAGGCTGAAATTAATGTAAAAATTAATGGAGGGCCGAACCCGTGTATGTTGCAAAATACTGGGATGACTTGTGAATAGGGGTGAAAGGCCAATCAAACTCAGTAATAGCTGGTTTTCTGCGAAATCTATTTAAGTAAAGCATCAAATAATCCATTTGTGGGGTAGAGCACTCATTGGACTAGGGGGGTGAAAACCTTACCAAACCCAAGGAAACTCCGAATACATGAATGTGTAAATTTGGTAGTCGGACATTGGGGGCTAAGCTCCAATGTCGAGAGGGAAACAGCCCAGATTATCTGTTAAGGTCCCTAAGTAATGTCTAAGTGGATAAAGAAGTCAAAATATTAAGACAACCGGGAGGTAGGCTTGGAAGCAGCCACCCTTTAAAGAAAGCGTAATAGCTCACCGGTCTAGTAATTTGGCGCTGAAAATGTAAAGGGACTCAAGACATTCACCGAAACAGTAAATATTTTAGAAATAAAATATGGTAGCAGAACGTTCTGTAAGCCGTAGAAGCTTTTTTGTAAAAAAAGGTGGAGGTATCAGAAGTGATAATGCTGACATAAGTAACGATAAACCATGGCATATGAAAATATGCGGAATCATGGTCGCCGTAAGCTCAAGGGTTTCTATGTAAAGTTCGACTTCATAGATTGAATCGGTCCCTAAGGACAAAGCGAAAGCTCTAACCGATGGGAAATATTTTAATAATTGTCTTTTGTTGATGACGGAAAATCGATATTGAAGTTTTTTCGAAAACTTCTTGATATTTTCCCAGGAAAAAGTCACAAAATATAGACCGTACCCGAAACCGACACAGGTGAGCGAGTCGAGTAGACTCAGGCGCGTGAGAGAATCAAGTTTAAGGAACTCGGCAAAATGACCTCGTAACTTCGGGAGAAGAGGTACTCTAAACCTTATTATATAAGGTGAAACGAGTGACACAAAATTGGGGGTAGCGACTGTTTATTAAAAACACAGCACTCTGCTAAGTCGTAAGACGATGTATAGGGTGTGACACCTGCCCGGTGCCAGAAGGTTAAGAGGAGAAGTATTTGCTTCAAATCGAATCCCTGGTAAACGGCGGCCGTAACTCTGACGGTCCTAAGGTGAACGCGATTGCCTTAATAAAATCCTACTATATGCTGGAATATCTTCTAAAACAAATTACTACTCGTATATTTATACTATGATTAAACGCAACCAACAAAATAAGACGTTTTATTATTCAATAATATGCAGTTAAAATGTATTTGACACGGAGACAATCAGCAGGAAAGACTTAAATATATTATTTTTTTATTTAAGAATCCTCAGAGACCAAACGTAGGAAAGAAATATATAAATTATGAATTTACAAGCACAATGAATTGTTGGATTTGTGGATGGTGAAGGTTGCTTTCATATTGGTATAAATGAAAATAAATTTACTAATACTAAATATCAAGTATTGCCTGAATTTGTCATAACACAACATAAACGTGATATTAAATTACTATATGCATTAAAAACTTATTTTGGTTGTGGTGTTGTTAGATGTAATAAAAGAAAAGGAACTAATGTTTATTGTTATCGTGTTAGAAAGCACGATGATTTGTTTAATAAAATAATACCTTTTTTTGAAAAACATCAATTAAAGACCATTAAAAGAGTAAACTTTCAAAAATTTAGGAAAGTTCTTTTGTTAATTAACAAACAAGAACACTTAACTTTAGACGGTTTAACTGAAATAAAAAAAATTAAAGCAAATATAAATAAAATTTCTTAAGATAGAGTCCACCCGCGATGGAAACATCGACGGAGATAGTGAGCGAAATTCCTTGTCAATTAATTGTTGACCTGCATGAATGGTGTAACGACTTCCCCACTGTCTCAAACTTGATCTCAGTGAAATTGAATTGTCCGTGAAGATGCGGACTATCTACAGCTAGACGGAAAGACCCCGTGCACCTTTACTACATCTTTTTATTGTGTATCAAACTAGAATATGCAGGATAAGTGGGAGCCTTTGACGTTTTGACGCCAGTCAATTCTGAGGCAACCTTGAGATACCACTTTTTCTAGATTTGATCACTCACCTCATTGTTATAATGGAAATAAACAATAGGGACCGTGAATGGTTGGTAGTTTGACTGGGGCGGTCGCCTCCTAAAGAGTAACGGAGGCGCGCAAAGGTAAGCTCAAACTGGATAAATATCAGTTGTAGAGCGCAATAGTATATGCTTGCCTGACTGTAAGGCAGACATGCCGAACAGGCACGAACTTTATGTTCGTGGGTTATAGTGATCCGGTGGTCCATTATGGAATGGCCATCGCTCAACGGATAAAAGGTACGCCGGGGATAACAGGCTAATGACTCTTAAGAGCCCCTATCGATGGAGTCGTTTGGCACCTCAATGTCGATTCATCACATCCTGGAGCTGGAGAAGGTTCCAAGGGTTCGACTGTTCGTCGAATAAAGTGGTACGTGAGTTGGGTTTAGAACGTAGAATACTGCGTTGGTTATCAGTAATGATGACCTAGAATTAACTTATATCGATGAAACCTTCCTCAGTGTGGTATTAAACCGACCACAACAAACTGACTGAGATGGTAATATCGAGGGAAGGTCTTTAAATATTGTGATTTATGAAACTAAAAAATATAACAAAATTAACTGAAGCAGATTTACATTATTTAGCAGGATTTCTAGATGGTGATGGGTCAATTATGGCTCAAATCGTTAAAGGTAATAGTTATAAATATGGGTATAGTATACGTGTTACTATATGTTTTTATCAAAAAACTAAACGACATTGGTTTTTATTAAAATTAAGAAAATTATTAGGAAAAGATTGGAAAATAAGAAAACGTAATGATGGCATGTCAGAACTTTATATAACTGGTTTTACACCAGTAAAAAATATACTTATTTCACTTCAACCATATTTTCGATTAAAACCACGTTTAGCTAAATTAGTTTTAGAAATAATAGACGAATATTCTCAGATACAAAATGAGGCTGATTTTTTAGAGGTATGTAAAAAAATCGATAAAACAGCCGAGTATACTGACTCAAAAAAGAGAAAGAATACATATTCTTCTGTAAAAACTTATTTAAATTCCCCTGTAGAGACTGAGAAAACTTAAAAAGTTTTCCGATAACTGAAAAAACCTATCAGTTATAATACGTTAACCCCAAATATTTTTTGGGTGAAGATATAGTCCATGCTTTATGGAAACATAAAGGTAACATGCGTGAGACAGTTTGGTCCCTATCTACTGTAGACGTAAGAAAATTGAGAGGACTTAACCCTAGTACGAGAGGACCGGGAAGAGTTGACCTCTGGTGTATCGGTTGTTGTGACAACAGCAGTGCCGAGTAGCTACGTCAATTAAGAATAACTGCTGAAAGCATCTAAGCAGGAAGTTGACCTCAAGATAAATTTTCATACAACTGTAAAAGAACATTACATTGATAGGTAGGATTTGTAAGTACGGTGACGTATTTAGATAACCTATACTAAATGTTGGATAAATTTATATCAAACTTTTAATAATTATAACCTGCTGGAAAATTATTAATTTAATTTTACTAGGTTGGATTCCTAGTTTATAAAATAAATAACCTAAAATGGAGAGATGGCTGAGTGGTCAAAGGCATCTGACTGTAAATCAGACAACATTTGTTTACGTAGGTTCAAATCCTGCTCTCTCTAAAAATAAAAAAGGGCAAATGGCTGAGCGGTCGAAAGCGTTTGTTTTGAAAGCAATTGTACTTAGGTACCGGGGGTTCGAATCCCTCTTTGCCCGAAATTTAAACCATTAAATTAATTTAAAAATAAGCTTAAAAAAAGAAAAAAAGTGCTTAAAAACGCTTGAATTTACCCTGTAAATTCGCTGTTTTTAAAGTGGATAAGGGTACCCCCTTATAAAAGTAAAAATTTACTATTTTTTACGATATTTTCTTAAAATTTCAAGAATATGCCAATTAAAAAATATAAGCCTACAACACCATCACAACGACATTTAAATTTAATAGATCGTTCAGAATTATCTAAAAAAAAACCAGTTAAGAGTTTAACTGTGGGATTAACTAAAAGTGGTGGTCGTAATAAATTTGGGCGAATTACTGCTTTTAGAACTAATGGAGGACATAAACAAAAGTATCGTATTATTGATTTTAAGAGAAAAAATCTTAACGGTACTGTTCAAGAAATAGAATATGATCCTAATAGATCTGCTTTTATTGCTAGGATTAAAGGAGATGATAATCAATTAAGCTATATCTTAGCACCTCATAAACTAAAACCAGGACAAAGAGTTGAATCAGGTAAAAATGTACCTATAAAAATAGGAAACGCGTTGCCTTTAATAAATATTCCTATTGGTACTTTGATACATAATATAGAACTTAAACCAGGAAATGGTGGACAATTAATAAGATCTGCAGGTAGCCATGCACAACTTATTCAAAAAATACAAGATCGTAATTTAACTCGAATTAAACTTATTTCTGGAGAACATAGATTAATACCTAGTGATTCTATGGCTACTATTGGTATAGTATCAAATTTAGATAATTCAAATCAAAAAATAGGAAAAGCAGGTAGATCAAGGTGGTTAGGTATTAAACCTACTGTTAGAGGATCTGCAATGAATCCCATTGACCACCCACATGGTGGTGGTGAAGGTAAAACAGGTCCGGGAAGGCACCCTACTACTCCTTGGGGAAAATTAACTAAAGGTCCTAAAACTAGAAACAAAAATAAAAATAATCCAATGATTATTCAAAAACGTATATAAAAAATTATGAGTAGATCAAAATGGAAGGGTCAATACACTGATCATTATTTACTTAAGAAAATAAAACGTATACAAAAAATATCTGGTAAACAAAAACAAAAACAAAATTATGTTATAAGAACTTGGTCAAGACGATCAACTATAATAGAAGATTTTGTTGGATATACTTTTCAAATACACAATGGAAAAGTATTTAAGAGTGTAACTATAAATCCAGATATGGTAGGACATAAATTAGGTGAATTTGCTTTAACACGTAAACCTTTAGTCCATAAGAAAAAAACTAAAAAATAAATAATCAAATAAAATGGGTACAAAAGTACATCCTACAGGTTTGAGATTAGGTAATCATATTAATTGGGATTCAAGTTTACGTAAAGGTAAATTTGATTATGCAAATGCAGTACATCAAAATTTGCAAATTAAGGCACTAATTAAAAAAACTTTAAAAGATTATGGTATTATAGTAGGTAAATTGTTTATTAGACAAATTAAAACTAAAAATTTATCTTATAAAATACAAGGTTCTTATTATATTACATTAAACGCAAAAACATTAATTAAAAAACAAAATAACTTTAAAAATAATGTTTTTAATGATAATTTAAATGATAATATTGATATAATAATCAATAAACAATTAAATCATTTAATTGAACAATACCTAAATAAAATAAATTCAAATATGGAGTGTCAATTGGATTTAACTAATGTTTTAGATTTAGGACAATATCATACATCTTTAGTAGCAAAAAAAGGAATAAAACAAATGAGAGGACCTATGACTAGATTGTCTTACACTAAAGATTTATTCATGATAATACATAAAATGATGTTATTGAAAGATTCAACTATTTTAGGTGAAACTATTGTACCTTTATTAGAAAAAACAACAAAACATCACCAAATTGTGAATAATATAGAGAGTTTATGTCAATTAGTTTTTAATCAATATAAAGGATTAAAAGGGTTTAGAATAGATTTTAAAGGAAGAATTGGAGGAAGTGCAAGATCAAAAGTACGTACTTTTAAATTAGGATCTATTCCAGCTCAAAAATTAAGTGCGAATATAGAATATAGTTTTCATGAAGCTGTAACTCGTTATGGTGTATGTAGTATACGTATTTGGATTTATTAATAAAAAATAAGACAAATATATTTAATTAAAATGTTAAGACCTAAGCAAACAAAATTTCGTAAATGGCGTAAATACCAAATAAAATCTATAGAAGCACATAATGTAGGTGTTAAGTTTGGATCTTTTGGTTTACAAGCGCTTGAGGGTTCTCATATAACAGCCCATCAAATTGAGGCTACAAGACGAATAATAACTCGTAATCTAAAACGTTTAGGACGTGTTTGGATACGAATTTTTCCACACATTCCTGTGACATCTAAACCAACTGAAGTAAGAATGGGAAAAGGTAAAGGTGCTGTTAGCCATTACATTGCTCCTGTAAAGCCTGGAACAATTTTATTCGAAATAGATGGAATATCGGCTAACGTAGCTAAGATAGCACTAATGAAAGCAGCAAAAAAATTACCTATTAAATGTCAATTTATAGATAAAAATAAACCATAATTAGTGCTGATAAATAAAATAAATTCTACAAATTTTAACCTTTTAAGGGTGAAAATAAGTTTTTTTATTTATCTCTCCCATTTTTCGATTATAAGAGTAAATAAGTATATCAATACTTATTAAGTATATTTTATAATAATATACATTTTGTAATAAACCCCGTATAAAAACTATTTATACATGAAATAAACCAATCGAATGGGGTTGAAGCTTAAATAAAATAAAGGGCTTGTAACTCAGGGGTTAGAGTAGACGGCTCATAATCGTCGAGTCGCTAGTTCGAATCTAGCCAGGCCTAGTTATTTAAAACCAAAATACAAGCTCGCTTGGTGAAATTGGTAAACACTGCAGACTTAAAATCTGTTTCCGTAAGGATTGCCGGTTCAAGTCCGGCAGCGAGTATTAATGAAATAGATATTAATAATAAGCTTATTGTATCTATATATTTTGCGTATATTTACGCATTAAATTTTATTTATAAAATGTTTATTCTTTCAATTATATTAAAAGTTTTATTAATTGCTGTGCCATTGCTACTAGCAGTAGCTTGGTTCACTCTTTTAGAACGTAAAATAATGGCAGGAATCCACCGACGTCGTGGGCCTAATGTAGTTGGAGCTTGGGGTTTATTACAACCTCTAGCAGATGGGTTAAAATTATTCTTAAAAGAAACTATTTTACCTAGTAGTGCGAATACAGTTATTTTTGCACTAGCTCCTATTTTAACATTTACATTAGCTATTGTAGGATGGACAGTTATTCCTTTTGGAGAAGGTATGGTGTTATCTGATATTAATTTAGGTATATTATACTTATTTGCTATTTCTTCTTTAGGAGTTTATGGTATTATTATGTCAGGTTGGGCAAGTAACTCTAAATATGCATTCTTAGGTGGTCTTAGATCTGCAGCTCAAATGGTTTCTTATGAAGTATCTATAGGTTTTATTATTATGACTGTATTACTTTGTGTAGGTTCTTCAAACTTAAGTGAAATTGTTATGGCTCAAAAATCTGTTTGGTTTATGATACCGTTATTTCCTATGTTCATTATGTTCTTTATATCAGCACTTGCAGAAACAAATCGTCACCCTTTTGATTTACCAGAAGCAGAAGCAGAACTTGTTGCAGGTTATAATGTAGAATATTCAGGTATGGGTTTTGCTTTATTCTTTTTAGGAGAATATGCAAATATGATATTAATGAGTTGTGTAACAGTTATCTTATTTATGGGAGGATGGTTACCACCATTTGATATTTTACCATTAAATTTAATACCCGGACCAATTTGGTTTGCACTAAAAACATTAATTTTTGTTTCTTTATTTGTTTGGGCTCGTGCAGCTTATCCTCGATATCGTTATGATCAATTAATGCGTTTAGGATGGAAAATTTTCTTACCTATATCTTTAGGTTGGGTTCTATTAACTGCAGGTATATTAATTAGTTTTAACTGGTTACCTGTGGCTTCCGCAATCTAAGAGAAAAAAATATAAAAAAGACAATTATTTTAAAATGACTATTAGTTTATTAAATTATCTTACTGTCGCTACAACTTTATTTTTATTAGGTATCTGGGGACTTGTATTAAATCGTAAAAACATTATTATCATGTTAATGTCTATTGAATTAATGTTACTTGCTATTAACCTGAATCTTATAGTATATTCAATGCATTTAGATGATATTATTGGACAAATTTATGCTTTATTTATTTTAACAGTTGCTGCAGCAGAATCAGCTATTGGGTTAGCTATTTTAGTTTCTTATTTTAGGGTAAGAGGTACTATTGCTGTTGAACATGTTCGTTTAATGAAAGGCTAATTAAATTATAATTTATTACAAAAATGATTCAAAGTAGAACTATTATTAACGTAGCCGATAACTCTGGAGCTAAAAAAATTTCTTGTATTCAAGTTAAAGGAACTTCAAAAAATGGTATTGGACGTATAGGAGACACAATTGTAGCTTCTATTAAAGAATTAAAGCCTAATACTACTAAACTTAAAAGAGGAGAAATTTGCAAGGCTGTTATTATTGCGACAAAGAAAAAAACAAAACGTTTAGACGGGACTACTGTTTCATTTGGAGAAAACCTTGCGGTGCTTATAAATAACGATAACAAACCATTAGGTACTCGTATTTTATATCCTATTACGGAAGAATTAAGAGGAAAAAATTTAACACGAGTAGTTGCAATAGCTCCTTCTATTATATAAAAATGAGAAATCGACTTTATCAACATTATTTAAATGTGGTTACCGAAGAATTGATGCTTAAATATCAATATGATAATGTTAACGAAATACCTAGTATTGAAAAAGTAGTATTAAATACTAGTATGAAGACTTCAGACTTTAAAGTTAAAATGATACCTAGTTATATAGTAGCATTAACTTTAATTACTGGTCAAAAAGCTTCACCTACATTAGCAAAAAAAGGTAATGCAAAATTAGGTATTCGTAAAAATACTGTTACAGGTGCCAAAGTTACATTGAGAGGAGAAATTATGTACAATTTCTTAGATTTATTGTCTACAATCGTTTTACCTCGAATTAAAAACTTCGATGGACTTAATAAAAAAAGTTTAAATAATGAAGGGAATTTCACATTTCAAATAAATGATCCTTTTGTTTTTCCTCAATTAGAAGCAGCTTCAGAAGTTTTTAATCACCTGGGACCAATTACAATAACTATAACAACAACAACACAAAAAAAAGATCAGAATTTAAACTTATTACGTGGGTTGAATCTCCCATTGAAATAAGATATTTTACATTTAAAATAAACTAACAATTTAAATAAAAAAAAGATCGGGAAAAAAGAAAAAATTTGCTTAAAACAGCGAATTTACAGGGTAAATACAAGCTGTTTTTGAAGTGAGTAAGGGTACCCCCTTATAGAACTTAAAATTAACTCTTTTTAGGTAGAAAATAACAAAAAAAAATTAAACATAAATCAACTTTTGGAAAGGTGGCTGAGTGGTCTAAAGCGCATCCCTGCTAAGGTTGTTTACAGAAATGTAACATGGGTTCGAATCCCATCCTTTCCGTAAAATCTTTTTTGACTATAAATTTAAACTATTTAATTATTAGCGGAGCGTAGCGCAGTTCGGTAGCGCATCTGGTTTGGGACCAGGGGGTCACAGGTTCAAATCCTGTCGCTCCGATATAAAAAATTAATTAATAGCTGAAAATTGCTAAATTAATTATAAAACTCTTTCGTTTGCGGCGGGGAGCAGGTTAAGGACTGTGTCATATGATTATACTTTGATTTTAATGTTTTTAATTGAAGAAAATCTGTCGGAGAATTCAAGTTTGTATGGTGGACGTTGGACGCGATATACTGGGGACTTCAAGCGGTCGGCTAAGGAAAAGCCTATTCGTTAAGTATTTACGAAGAAAAAGAATAAACTAATCTAATATAATTAGCATAAAAATTTATATAATATGTTACTAGATTAATTAGGTTGTGTTCGTATTTTTGTTGCGAACTAAAATAATAAACATGGTACAACGATAATCAAAAACACTTTATTTGGTTATGTACTAAAAGCACATTGTGAGTAAAACACGTAAAAATCCGTTACTTTTCTCTTAAACAGTTTCACGGAGAAACATAACCAATATTTGGCCGGACGTCGGTATCAAATAATTGGGAAGGGAATTAAAACTAAGAATTAAAATTTTTGGAAAACATATAAGCTTAATTTAAAAGATTTTATTACTTTTTTTATTGAAATTAAAAAAGCGCAATTTTAGCGTTTTAAGGGTGAAAATAAGTTTTTTTATTTATCTCTCCCATTTTTCGATTATAAGAGTAAATAAGCATTTATTAATGTATATGGTAACTAGAAAAATAGTACCCTCTAGGTGGGGTGGGGCGGCGGGGCAGCGAGGTGTAAGAATTCCTGTATCTCTGATTTTCTTTGATGTTATATTAATTAAAATTAATAAATGTTTTTAATGATAGAAAATCTATCGAAAAATTAAGATTTGTAAATGGAATTAGAAGGCGAAGCCTAGAAAACTTAAACAGTCATATTTGATTATATTTAACTATATAATCGAAATGTTTTCTTTTCCTACAATAAATTGTAGAAAAACAAAAATTTCTTCTTACTTCGTTAAATTGTTATCAAATAGTTTTTGATAATATTTAACAGTTTTTGTTTTTTTTTCTTTGAAAGAGAAAAAGAAAGAAAAACCGATCACCCCCGGTGATCGTCAAAAAGAAAGAAAAAGAAAATCCCGTATANGTTTTTAATTTTTTCGGAAATGTTTTGTTTACATCTAAAAATTAACTCAAAGAAATTTATGAGTATGTTTGTTTATACTATAAATGTTTTATAAGAAACGAAAACAAGTTTGCTCGCTGTTTTTATTTTAATCTCATTTTATTAAACAGAGGAAGGTCCGGTTATTCTGATTCAAGATAAACTAGTTAATTGCTAGTAGGGAAGACCCTAAGTTTTATACAGGTTTTTGTAAATTTCAATATTATTTTGATAGATCAACTTAATTATTACGTAACTTTGTCTTTTGATAAACGAACTAAAAAAAGATTTTTAGTCAAGATAAATGAGTAAACCATTTTTATTTTAATGTACTAAATCCGGCCTATGTTTACGTTTCTTATTTTTTAATATTTAGAATATATTTCAATTTTAAACTTTCATAATTTATTCTAATCAATTTTATTATTTAAAAATCAAATGGCATTACAAAAAAGTCAATTATCTAAGAAGATAAAAAACTTTACAATGAATTTTGGACCACAACATCCAGCTGCTCACGGAGTTTTACGTCTAGTTTTAGAATTAGATGGTGAAGTTGTAGAAAGAGCAGACCCACACATTGGTTTATTACACCGTGGTACTGAAAAATTAATTGAAAATAAAACTTATGTTCAAGCATTACCTTATTTTGATCGTTTAGATTATGTTTCTATGATGGCTCAAGAACATGGTTATTGTTTAGCAGTTGAAAAATTATTGCAAATTGATGTTCCACGTCGTGCACAGTATATTCGTGTATTATTTAGTGAATTAACACGTATTTTAAATCATTTATTAGCAGTAGGTTGTCATGCAATGGATGTAGGTGCTATGACTCCAATGTTATGGAGCTTTGAAGAGCGTGAAAAATTAATGGAGTTTTATGAACGCGTATCTGGAGCTAGAATGCATGCAGCTTATTTTAGGCCAGGTGGTGTTAGTCAAGATATACCTTTAGGTATGTTAGAAGACATTTATACTTTTATTGATCAATTTGGTAATCGTATTGACGAAGTAGAAGAATTATTAACTGATAATCGTATCTGGAAGCAACGCCTAGTAGATATTGGTATTGTTTCGGGTAAAGATGCTTTAGATTGGGGTTTTAGTGGTGTTTTATTGAGAGGTTCAGGAATTTGTTGGGATTTAAGAAAAAATCAGCCCTATGAAATCTATGATGAATTAGATTTTGATATTCCAGTAGGAACTAACGGAGATTGTTATGATCGTTATTTAGTACGTTTAGAAGAAATGCGTCAAAGTTTACGCATTATCCATCAATGTTTAAATAATATTCCGACTGGTCCTGTTAAAGTTGATGATAATAAAGTAACCCCTCCTTCACGAGCTACTATGAAACAGTCAATGGAATCATTAATTCATCACTTTAAACTTTATACAGAAGGTGTTGTAGTTCCTGTAGGTGAAACATATACTGTTATTGAAGCTCCTAAAGGTGAATTTGGTGTATTTTTAGTATCCAATGGAAGTAATAGACCATATCGTTGTCATATTCGTGCTCCAGGTTTTGCACATTTACAAGGATTAGATATGATGTCTCGTGGACATTTAATTGCAGATGTTGTAACTATTATTGGAACTCAAGATATTGTATTTGGAGAAGTAGATCGTTAGACTAATCAATCATTTATTTAAAATTATTTAATATTGAATTATTTAAATAATTTTTTGTCTGGGTAGCTCAGTTGGTTAGAGTAGGAGACTGAAAATCTTCGGGTCGGTAGTTCGAATCTACCTCCAGACACTTTTGTTAATTTAACCTTAAAAACTGGCAATTTTCAGTTTTGTAAGGGTACCCCCTTACTCACTTTAAAAACAGCGAATTTACAGGGTAAATACAAGCTGTTTTAAGCACTTTTAAACGTTTATTTTTTAACAAATTTGGTTCTCTATTTTAGAGACTTTTTTGGGACATGGCCAAGTGGTAAGGCACCTGTTTTTGGTACAGGTTATCGAAGGTTCGAATCCTTCTGTTCCAACCATTCATTTAAAATAATTTCATTTTAATTAGTGTTTGTAGCTCAATTGGATAGAGCGTCTGACTACGGATCAGAAGGTTAAAGGTTCGAGTCCTTTCAAACATATTATTATATTATTTGACTATGTATTTTAAATCCGATTTAAAAGAAATTAAACTCCGTTCAATTTACACATTAATAGGTTTTTTTATATCTATTTTTATTTGTTATCTTTATCGTAGTGAAGTTTTATTTTTATTTACAAAACCTTTGATTGTTGTAATGGGTAATTCTTTAAATACCTCTTTTATTTTTACGCATTTAGCTGAAGCTTTCGCAGCTCAATTACAATCTTGTATTATTTTAGCATTTGTTATTTGTTTTTTGCCTTTATTTATTATTAATTTGTGTTTATATTTAGTACCTGGGTTATTTAAATATGAACGTAATTTTTTAATTTTATTTATTTTAGGTATTTTTTCATTTTTATTGCTTGGATTATATATTGGTTATGGTTTTATTGTTCCTTTTGCTTGGAAATTTTTATTAAGTTTTCAAGTTTCATCAGAAATAAACCCGTTTAGTGTAATTTTAGAAGCTCGTATTAAAGATTATATTGATTTATTAGTTAATTTAACTTATTTAATTTTATTCGTATTTCAAATACCATTTTGTATTATACTCGGATTATTTTTTAATCTGTTTACAATAAATTTTTGTGTTCGTCATAGACGATATTTTCTTTTATTTTCATGGATAGTTGCTGCATTAGTTACTCCTCCAGATGTGTTAAGTCAAATTTTTATTGCAATACCGCTTTATTTTTTAATTGAATTAACTTTTTTTTCTTATTATTGTTTTGTTAAACAATAATAATCGACATAGCCAGAGTGACGGAATTGGTAGACGTGCAAGGTTTAGGTTCTTGTCTTTTAATAGGTGAGGGTTCAAGTCCCTCCTCTGGTATAAACTTTTTAATTAAAGTAAATATAAACGATAATAGAAATATATATATAATTTTTTCTAGTTGTTGTAACATTCATAAAAATGTTCGAAGCATTATTAGAGATTTTTGAAATTCATAGTTTAGGTTCATTGCAAATAAGTTTATTAGCAGTATTACCTGAATTATTTTTATTTTTAGCGATCTCAGTTTTATTATTAGTAGGATCGTCTTATTCAACTTCTAAGCGTCATGGATATCCCATGTTGGTTAAACCAATCGCTTGGATAACAATATTTGCCCTTGGTTTAGCTTTTTTATTGGTACTTAATAACCCAATACCACACCAAATTATTTTTAGTGGTGCTTTAATTGTGGATAATTTTACCAATTTTATCAAAGCAGTTGTTTTATTATCAAGTATTGCCTGTTTAGCTGTTTCATTAGATTATATTAAACAAGAACGAATTCATGCTTTTGAATATTCTGTTTTAATTTTATTCGCAGTTGTTGGTATGCTTTTATTAGTATCTTCTTACGATTTAATTACTTTATATTTAGCAATTGAAATGGTAAGTTTATCTTCTTATGTATTAGCTACTTTTAAAAGACAATCTGCATTTTCCACTGAAGCTGGTTTAAAGTATTTTATTTTAGGAGCTTTTTCATCAGGATTACTTTTATTTGGTTCTTCTATGGTATATGGATTAACCGGAACTACAAACTTTGGTCAAATTAGTCAGTATCTAACAGGAACCTCAGGAAATCCAGAATTAATTTCTACCGGTTTAGTAATTGGTGTACTGTTTATTGGAATGGCTTTATTATTTAAAGCAACAGCAGCCCCATTTCATATGTGGGCACCTGATGTTTATGAAGGAGCACCAACAATTGTATCTACTTTTTTTGCAGTTGTTCCTAAGATTGCTATTTTAGGTTTATTTATTCGTTTATTTATGTTTAGTTTTTATGATTTAGTAGGTTTTTGGCAACAATTACTTGTTTTTTCATCTTTAACTTCAATGGTTTTAGCTGCATTGATTGCATTAAAGCAACGTAAATTAAAACGTTTTTTTGCTTATAGTTCGGTAGGCCATGTAGGTTATCTTTTAGTAGGATTTTCTACAGGTACATTAGAAGGTATTTATGCTATGATGATTTATACTATAATTTATATTGTAATGACTTTAAATGCATGGACTTTTATACTATCAACTGAATTAGAATCAAAAGGTCGTGGAACATATTTCACAGATTTGGGTTATTTATCTCGAATTAATCCATTATTAGCTATAACATTTACAATGACCTTGCTATCTATGGCAGGTGTACCTCCGTTAGCAGGATTTTGTGCTAAAATGTACATATTTTTTGCTGCAATGGAAGGTTCTATGTATTTTTTAGCTGTAACTGGTGTTTTAACTAGTGTAATTGGAGCTTTCTATTATATACGTTTTATTAAGATTATGTATTTTGAAAAAATGCGTTCTTGGACTTTTTTTAGACAAATTGGACGTGAAAAATCGTTGATTCTTGGTTCAACAAGTATATTTATAGTAGTCTTTTTCCTTTACCCAACACCATTAATGTTAATGGCACATAAATTGGCATTAACAGTTTGTTTATAATTTAAAATTTCATTAAACAATGATTACAAAAAAAGAAACTTTGAAATTTAAACCAAATTCAAGAAAATATAAAACAATACTTTTAGATGGATCAAGTTTCGTTGGAAAGTGGTCATTCTTTAAAAAAAGTTATAATCCTATAATAGATTCAGTAAATCATCCTTTTTGGCTTTTAGAAGCTAAATTAAAGGATTCAAATAAATAAATTTAATTTATTTTTATTATGCCACAATTAGATACAGTAACTTTCTTATCTCAGATTTTTTGGTTGGTAATTATTTTTGGTGCTTTCTATTTAATTGTTCTTACTCATATTTTACCTTCTATCAGTAGAATTTTAAAAGTTCGTAAGAAAAAATTAGAATATAACAAAAATGCTATGTATAATTTAGGTGACGAAAAAAGTGAAACTCTTGCAGGTTATGATAAATTATTATCAAAAGGCCTAGAAGTATCACGTAATAGCCTAGGAAATTCTTTATCAGAAGGTGATGCTTGGGTATCTTCTTCATTGAAAGGTATTAACAAAGAAGGTTCAATGTTAAGTAGTAATACTTCTTATTTGAACGCTTTTGGTAATATTATTGGAACTAAGCACGTTATTAGCACTCTTTATAACAAAAAATAATTCATTTGTTTTTTAAGTTAGTATAATTGAAATATNATTATATTAGCGAATTTTTAGTTTTGTAAGGGGGGTACCTTACCCGCTTTTAAAACAGCGAATTTATAGGGTAAATTCAAGCGTTTTTATACGGTTTTTTCTTTTTTCCTTGGGCTTTTTAATTTGTTTTTTATGTCAATTTTAATTTAAATTTATATTATCTTGGCAAGTTATCATGGGTGTATAGCTCAGCTGGTAGAGCATTAGGCTTTTAACCTACTGGTCCCGAGTTCGAATCTCGGTGCACCCAAATAAAAATTAATTAAAAGTTAAATTTTTTAATTAATTAATAAACTAAGATATTTTTATGTTAGTTTTATACTTATATTTTTTGGAGAAATTTGTTAATTCTATAATTGGCATTTTCTTATTTTTTCTTTCTTATTGATTTTCTCACGACTTATGATCGTACAAGCAGCAAAATTAATTGGAGCAGGAGCAGCTACCATCTCTGTAGGAGGTGCAGGAGCTGGAATCGGAACTGTTTTCGGTGCTTTAGTAATTGGTGTTTCACGTAACCCATCTTTAGAGCAGCGTTTATTCCGTTTAACCATTTTAGGTTTCGCTCTAACTGAAGCTATGGCTCTATTTGGGCTAATGATGGCTTTCTTAATCCTTTTCACTTTCTAGTAAAGTCTAAAGTTTTTTTATCGAGTGAGTAAAATACTGTTTAATTTTTAAACTTGCTCACTCACCATAAAAAATATAACATACTATTTTTATAGTGTTTTATATTCTTTATTACATTATTATTTTTTGTATATCTTATGAGAACAAGATGGAATAAACAACCCGGTCTAGATTTTTTAAGTGCCCATTTAATTGATTACCCTTCTCCTACAAATTTAGGATATTTATGGGGTATTGGTTCAACAGCAGGGCTATGTTTAGGAATTCAGTTAGTTACCGGTATTTTCTTAGCAATGCATTATACAGCTCATGTAGATCTTGCTTTTGCAAGTGTTGAGCATATTATGAGAGATGTAAATAATGGTTGGTTATTACGTTATTTACATGCAAATGGAGCTTCAATGTTCTTTATTGCAGTTTATGTGCATATGGCAAAAAACCTATATTATGGTTCTTATACTCATCCACGTGAACATTTATGGTGTTCTGGAGTTATTATCTATCTTTTAATGATGGGAACTGGTTTTATTGGTTATGTTTTACCTTGGGGACAAATGAGTCTTTGGGGAGCAACAGTAATTACAAACCTTGCTTCAGCTATACCATTTATTGGTCAATCTGTTGTAGAATGGGTATGGGGAGGTTTTTCAGTAGATAATGCTACATTAAACCGTTTTTATAGTCTTCATTACTTATTGCCTTTTGTAATCGCTGGTTTGGTAATTACACATTTAGCTCTATTACATCAAGTAGGTAACAATAATCCAATCGGTGTTGATACCACAGTAGATAAAATGCCTTTTTATCCTTATTGTTATGTAAAAGATTTATTTGTTTTTTTATCTTTTGCTGTATTCTTTTCTTTTGTGGTTTATTTTTACCCAAATGCATTAGGACACTCAGATAATTATATTCCGGCAAATCCGTTGGTAACACCTGCACATATTGTACCAGAATGGTATTTCTTACCTTTTTATGCAATTTTACGCTCAATTCCTGATAAATTAGGTGGAGTTATTGCAATGATTGGGGCAATTCTTATTTTATTGACAATTCCGTTTACTCAAAGTTCAGAAGTACGTAGTTCTACATTCAGACCTCTATTTAAGATCTTATTTTGGATTTTTGTAGCAGATTTCTTAATTTTAGGATGGATTGGTCAAATGGTAGTTGAATATCCTTATGTTGAAATTGGTCAAATAGCAACAGTTTTTTATTTTTTCTACTTTTTAATCATTATCCCTTTCTTCGGAAAATTTGAGTCATTTTTATTAAGAATGGACCTAAATAAATAAATATTTTTGTTATTAAATTTATTTGTATTTTTACAAAATTTTTATTAACAAGGTTCATTTATATAAAACAAGATATTTCTTATTTATATAAATGAATATCAGCAAATTTATATGTCAAATAATAAACACATTTTACCAAAAAAACATTTAAACCCACATATTGTAAAAAAAATATTTGATAATAGTTCATTTGTTATTATTGCAACACATTCAGGTTTTACTGTAAATCAGTTCAATTCTCTAAACAAGTCAATTAATGAATTAGGTTTAAAAATTAAATATGTAAAAAATAAACCTCTAATAAAAACATTAGAAAATAGTAAATATAAAAGTTTTACTTCATTGTTTCAGGGAAATACTATTCTTTTTTACAGCGTTGATAATGATATTGATAAAGTAAAAGTATTCAATTACTTATCTAAAAATAAGAAAATTTTAATGACAGGATTTTTAATTGATAATCTTTTATTATCTACCAATATGATGGAATCTTTTATGAAAAATTCTTCAGATAAAATGAGTGAGTTTTGTAGTTTATTAAAATATAATTCTAATTTATTAGTAAATCAAAGTTTATTAGGAAAAACTTCTTCATTGTTGTCAAGTTTAAATCATATTAAAACGGCGAAATAGTTCAGTTGGTTAGAACATTGGAATCATAATCCAAGTGTCGTAGGTTCAAGTCCTACTTTCGCTACTTTATTAAAAATAAGCGGGTATAACTCAGTTGGTTAGAGTGTTTGCTTGTCGAGCAAAAGGTCACGGGTTCGAGTCCCGTTACTCGCGTTAACATTAAAAGTTTATTAACTTTTAATTAAATATTATTATATTAATATGTATTTATTGATTATCTTATTGCCATTAATTAGTGCATTAACAGCAGGACTTTTTGGTAGATTCATTGGACGTGAAGGTGCTAAATGGATTACCACAAGTAGTATTTTTATTACTTTTTTAATGTCTTGTGTGGCTTTTTATGAAGTTGCATTAGCTGGTAGCCCTTGTTATTTTGAGGTAATGACATGGATTGATTCTGAAATGTTTAGTACATCTTGGGGATTTATGTTTGATTCCCTAACCGTTGTTATGTTGGTAGTGGTTACTTGTGTTTCTACACTTGTTCATTTATATTCTACAGAATATATGGGAGGAGATCCTCATTTACCACGTTTCATGTCATACTTGTCTCTATTCACTTTCTTTATGTTAATTTTAGTAACTGCAGACAATTTTTTACAAATGTTTGTTGGTTGGGAAGGTGTAGGGCTTTGTTCATACTTATTAATTAATTTTTGGTTTGCACGTTTACAAGCAAATAAAGCTGCAATTAAAGCTATGCTTGTTAATAGAGTAGGTGATTTTGGTTTAGCACTTGGAATTTTCGCAATTTTTTTAACTTTTAAATCAATTGATTACGCTACTGTATTTGCTGCAGCACCATCAGTTATTGGACAAACAACAACTTTTTTCAATTTTGAGGTAGACACCTTAACTTTGATTTGTTTACTTTTATTCGTAGGAGCTGTAGGTAAATCTGCTCAAATCGGTTTACATACTTGGTTACCTGACGCTATGGAAGGGCCGACCCCAGTGTCAGCTCTAATTCATGCAGCGACTATGGTTACTGCTGGTGTATTTTTATTAGCGCGTTGTTCGCCTATTTTTGAATACGCACCAACAGCTTTAGTAGTTGTAACTGTAATGGGTGCTATGACAGCATTTTTTGCAGGTACTACTGGTTTATTACAAAATGATTTAAAAAGAGTTATTGCGTATTCAACTTGTAGTCAGTTAGGTTATATGGTATTTGCTTGTGGTCTTTCTGGTTATTCAGTAGGTGTTTTTCATTTAGCAAATCATGCTTTTTTTAAAGCTTTATTATTTTTAAGTGCAGGTTCTGTAATCCATGCTATGGGAGATGAGCAAGACATGCGTAAAATGGGAGGACTTGTAAGAGTTTTACCTTATACATATGCAATGTTTTTCATCGGTTCATTAGCGTTAATGGGATTCCCATTTTTAACTGGATTTTATTCTAAAGATGTTATTTTGGAAATAGCTTACGCACATTATACATTACATGGACATTTTGCACATTGGTTAGGTACATTAGCAGCTTTTTTTACTGCTTTTTATTCAATGAGATTGTTGTATTTAACTTTTTTAGCTGAAACTAATAGTTATAGACAAATAATGCAACATGCACATGATGCTCCATTTGCTATGGGATTTCCTTTATTTGTACTTTCGTTAGGTAGTATGTTTATTGGTTATTTAACCAAAGATATGATTATTGGTGTAGGTACAGATTTCTGGGGAAATGCTTTATTTACACACCCAAATAATTTAACTATGTTAGAAGCTGAATTTATTCCTCATCATATTAAATTAGTACCAGTTATTTTCAGTTTAACTGGAGCAATTTCGGCATTTTTCTTATATATGAGTTATTCCAATTCGTTATATGAGCTTAAAGTTAGCCCAATAGGACGTAAATTATATACCTTTTTAAATCGTAAATGGTTTTTCGACAAAGTTTATAATGATTATGTAACACAAAATATGTTAAGTTTTGGATATCATACATCATATAAATTAATTGATAGAGGTGTTTTCGAATTTTTAGGTCCATTAGGTCTTTCTCGTTTAGTATCTAAACGTGGAAGTGGTTTTGCTAGTTTACAAACTGGTTTTTTATATCATTATGCTTTTGTTATGTTATTAGGAGTTACTTTTATTGTAGCTATTGTAGGTTTATGGGATATGATTATACCATTTATGGATAGTCGCTTATTTTTCATACTTATTATAACAGCATTTTTTTCACATCAGTATTTTGATAAACGTTAAAAGAATAACATTTCATTTTAATATCTAATCTAATCTGAAAATAGATTATTAGATAATTAATAAACTCGTTAATTTTATTCAGAGTTTAACTTTTTTAATAATTATGTTTAGTTCAAATTTATTATCAACTTTGATATTATTGCCTTTAATAGGTGCGTTTGGAATGTTATTTATTCCTTCAAGATATTCTGAAGTTATTAAAGCGACCGTTTTATCAATTTCTCTAATTGAGTTTATCCTATCTTTGAATCTTTGGATGCAATTTGATCATTCAACAGCTAAATTTCAATTTGTTGAAGTTTATGAATGGATTGATAATTCTAATATTGTTTTCTATTTAGGAATAGATGGTATTTCATTATTTTTTGTTTTATTAACTACTTTATTAATTCCTATTTGTTTATTAGCAAGTTGGGACGCTATTAAAACAAATGTTAAAGAATATTTCATTGCTTTTCTAGCTATGGAAGCATTAGTTGTAGCAGTTTTTTGTGTTTTAGATCTAATATTATTTTATGTATTCTTTGAAAGTGTATTAATTCCTATGTTTATCATAATTGGAGTGTGGGGATCACGTGAGCGTCGTATAAGAGCCGCTTATATGTTCTTTCTTTATACTTTATTAGGTTCAGTTCTAATGTTATTAGCTATTTTATATATTTATTATTCAGCTGGTACAACAGATTATCAAACACTATTAACTACAACTTTTGATCCTGAAGTTCAGAAATTATTATGGTTAGCTTTTTTTGCTTCATTTGCAACCAAAGTTCCTATGTTACCTGTTCATATTTGGTTACCCGAAGCTCACGTAGAAGCTCCTACTGCAGGTTCAGTTATCCTAGCAGGTATTTTATTGAAATTAGGTAGTTATGGATTTTTACGTTTTTCATTACCTCTATTTCCTTATGCCTCAGTTTATTTTACTCCTTTAATTTATACTTTTGGAGTAATTGCTGTTATATATACTTCATTAACTGCAATCCGCCAAACAGATTTAAAACGTATTATTGCATATGCATCTGTTGCTCACATGAATTTAGTTTTAATTGGTATGTTTGTATTTAATATTCAAGGATTAGAAGGAAGTATTTTACAACAATTAAGTCATGGTCTTGTTTCAGGGGCGTTATTCTTATGTGTTGGTGTTATTTATGATAGGCATCATACACGTTTAGTTAAATATTATAGTGGGTTAGCTCATACAATGCCAATCTATATCGCTATTTTTATGTTCTTTAGTATGGCAAACATTGCTTTACCTGGAACTAGTAGTTTTGTTGGTGAATTTTTGATTCTAGTAGGTGCTTTTCAAACTAACACAACAGTTTGTGTTCTATCTGCAACCGGTATGATTCTAGGTGGAGGTTATTCTTTATGGTTATTTAATCGTGTAGCATTTGGTAATATTAAAATTCAATATATGTCTCAATTCTCCGATGTTAATAGACGTGAAATGGCAACATTGTTACCTTTAATCATATTAACATTAGTTATGGGAATTTATCCAGAAATTTTTTTAGACCCAATGCATGTTTCATGTAATAATTTACTAGAACATATAAATATTAGTCAATAAATTGATTTTTAATTAAAGATCAAAGAGCCTGTAACTCAGTGGTTAGAGTGCGCGCCTGATAAGTGCGAAGTCGGTAGTTCAAATCTACCCAGGCTCATTTTTATCTAAAAATATCAAAATTTAAGTTCTATAAGGGGGTACCCTTACTTACTTTAAAAACAGCGAATTTATAAGGTAAATTCAAGCTGTTTTTGGCTATTTTTTGTTTATTTTTATATAATAAAATCGGGTGGTTAGCTCAGTGGTAGAGCATCTCGTTTACACCGAGAACGTCGGGGGTTCGAGTCCCTCACTACCTACAAAAATACAAAAAAAAATGTGTCTCTTGCATTTTTCGATTATAAGAGTAAATAAGTAGTTAGATACTTATTATTGATATATTTGATATATATATCTTGTTTGTTTTGAGTTGTGATCTTTATTTTAATCTCATTAAAGCTTTTAGCTCTTTTTTTTCAAAAATCTTATCTAATGGCGGATATAGCTCAGTTGGTTAGAGCGTTAGATTGTGATTCTAGATGTCATGGGTTCAAGTCCCATTATTCGCCCTTAATTTTTATATTATAAATTATCAAATGACCCACATTTTTGGAACATATATACCAGAAAACAAATCTTTAAGTATTAGTTTAACTAGTTTATACGGTATAGGTAAAAAACAATCAATCAATATTTGTAAAACAGCAGGAATTAATCCAAAAATAAAAATAAACCAGCTGACAAAACAACAATTAGATTTATTGATTGTAACAATAGACACTAATTATACAATAGATAGTGAACTTAAAAAGAATTTGAAAGAAATAATTCAAACATTGGTATCAATTCAATGCTATAGAGGTATAAGACATTTTCAAGGTTTACCTTTACGAGGCCAGAGAACTAGCACAAATGCTAAAACTCAGAAACGTTTAGGTTCATTTAGAGCTAAACGCGGTTAATTCGTTAAATTTTTAAATATCATATTTATGACTAAAGATAAAAATAAATATATTAAATATTTTGAATCTAAAATAAAAGAATCAAATATTGATAATGAAAACAATCAAAGTTTAAATTTAAAACATGTAGTTGTTCATGCTAAATGCAGTTTCAATAATACTTTATTTACTGTAACAGATTTAAGTGGTAATGCTTTAATGTGGAGTTCTCCAGCATGTCATGGATTTAAAGGTAGTCGTCGTTCTACAACTTTTGCAGCTCGTGTAGCACTAGTAGATATAGCAAAAAAATTAAATGAATTAGACATTGAATCTATTAGTTTGAGATTAAAAGGTGTAGGTCCAGGTAGACGACAAATAAGTAAAATATTAAACGATTTTTCTTTAGAAGTACAATCAATTGAAGACGTAACACCTTTACCATTTAATGGCACTAAAATGAGAGTAAAACGTCGCATTTAACTAAAATATAAATATATATATAATTAAAGCGGGTATATGTTAATGGTTAAACGATTTGGCTTCCAACCAGAAGATGAGGGTTCGATTCCCTCTACCCGTATTTTTATTAATCAGTGAAACATGTCCTTTTCGTCTAGTGGTCCAGGACACTGCCTTTTCATGGCAGCTACACGGGTTCGAATCCCGTAAAGGATAAATTATATGGTATATAACAAAAAATTTTAAAACGTTATTACATATAATTTTCAATAGAGTTAATTTGTTTAATTAATTACAAATTAATTAAAAATATTTTTTAATTTGCAAAATTATGAATTCTGTTTCATCAGCAAAAAATTTTCAGAGACATCCATTTCATCTAGTTGATCCTAGCCCTTGGCCTTTATTGTGTGCAACTATGGTATTTACTATGGTTTCAGGAGGTGTAATGTGGTTTCATGGTTATTCATTAGGAGGATGGACTTTAGCCTTTGGAGGACTAGGTGTTCTATTTAACATGTATGTTTGGTGGAGAGATATTATCCGTGAAGCTTCATTCGAAGGATGGCATACTAATTTAGTTCAATTAGGTATGCGTTACGGTATGATGTTATTCATCTGTTCAGAAGTAATGTTTTTCTTTGCTTTTTTCTGGGCATTTTTCCATTCAAGTTTAAACCCTACTCCAGAAATTGGAGGTGTTTGGCCACCAAAAGGTATCGAGGTTTTAAGCGCATGGGAAGTTCCTCTTTTAAATACTATTATTTTATTAACATCAGGATTATCATGTACTTGGTGTCATCATGCCATTGTAGCTGGTCGTAGAGGTGAAGCAATTACTGGAATGGTAATTACTTTAATCCTAGCGGTAATATTTACTGGGCTACAGGTATTTGAGTATTTAAATGCTGGATTTACTATCTCTGATAGTGTTTTCGGGTCTACATTTTATATGGCAACTGGATTTCACGGTTTCCATGTTGTAATTGGAACAACCTTTTTAGGTGTTTGTTTTTTAAGATTATTAGATTATCATTTTACAAAACAGCATCATTTCGGATTCGAAGCAGCAGCTTGGTATTGGCATTTCGTTGACGTAGTTTGGTTATTCTTATTTGTAACCATTTATTGGTGGGGAGGTCAGTAATCTTACCACTTATTTTTATATCTGATTAATGTAATTTATTGAATTACGCTAATCTTCAACATTTTTTAAATTTTAAATTATGAATATACAAAACCCTTTAGAACAATTTCAAATCGTTCCAATTATACCGATTAAAGCAGGTGCTATTGACATCTCATTCACTAACTCATCATTAATGATGATTTTAGCGACAGGAGCTTTTATTAACGTTTGTCGCTTAGTTTTAGTAGAAGGTCAAGGTCATTTAGTTCCAAATCGTTGGCAAGCATTAATTGAATTTTTTTACGGATTTATTCAAGATATGGTAAGTAGTAACTTAGGAGATCGTGGACAAGGATATTTTCCAATGATTTTCGTTCTTTTTATTTTTCTATTAACTTGTAATCTTATTGGAATGGTTCCGTATAGTTTTACTGTAACAAGTCACATTAT
>JGI20158J14315_10000213_pt1 | contig 40622 bp, 34 predicted proteins | sample COG_08_FD_14315 | JGI IMG/M metagenome (IMG submission 14315)
CGAAAAAGAATCTAAACTTTTAGATTATATATTTATAATAATAAAAGACTTCGAGGTTCAGAATCTACAAAAATACCCCGTAGGAATGTTCGGATATTGACAAGAGAGTGGTGAATAAAGCGCAATTATTAGGACGATCCCAAATTTAATTTCTTCATTAATCTCTAGAATAATGTCCTCAGGGTTGATCGGCTTCATTTTTTTCTATTATTTTTTTTATTCGAGACATAACAATAAATATTAATTTTTATACAAATTAAATTTTTATGAAAAATGAAAGAAATTGTTATTTTACAACCTTGAGCCTGTCAGTTGCGGTCTGTGTAAAAACTACTCTTTCTTTTTTAGGGTTTCTTAATCGTAACCTATAGCCTTCTGAGTAGAGACCTTAAATTGAATTTTATTAAAGGTTTTTAACGCTTAAAAACATTAAATATATTTTTATTACTGTTAAAAAACCCTAATAAAATTTTTAATTTTTAAAAGCCTCGTCCAAAACCGCAAGCAACTCCTTATTATTCCAACTCTTTCCTATATGACCCCGCATATTATGCGCCTCAATTTTAGCTATAGTTTCGTCGTCATCGTCACCAGTAAAGGCAACAATAGGAATTTCTTTGTATTTAGTAAAATTACTAAATTCATCACCTTCTTTATTCTTATACCCTGTTTGAATTAGTTTTGTAGCTTCATAGCCATCAATTTCTGGCATTTGTAAGTCCATAAATATGATGTCCACGTCATTCCCTTGTTCCTCTAATATTCTTAGAGCATCTTTACCATGTTCAGCTATATACACTTTAAGACCTAAATTTTCTAACCTATTAGCAGATACCATTCTATTTACTAATTGATCGTCTGTTAATAGGGCTATTTTATTACCATATTTTTTCTTTATAAGAACTTCACAATCTGTCTTATCTTTTTCTGCCAACAGCTCTTTCTTCTGACTATCCTCCTCACTAACCTTAGGAAAAGAAATTGTAAATTCAGTATATTTACCAAGCTCTGAATCACAGATTATAGTTCCTTCAAAAGCAGTTACAACTCTTCTGCAAAAAGGAAGTCCAAGCCCTGTGCCCTCTGCTTTTCCAGAAGTCATAAAGGATTCAAAAACATCTTCTAGCTTATCCTTTGGGATTCCTGCTCCTGTATCACGGAAATAGATATAATTAAATTTTTTATCTCCTGCGAATTCTTTCCTAGTGCTTATCGTAATGATACTGTTTGGATAGGTTTTAAGATAGTAGAGAGCATTTTTAAGTAGATTGAAGATAACAAAGATAAGCATATTTTCATCACCCTTGAAATAAAAATCATTCTTAATGTCGCTGAATACCTTTAACCTTTCTGCTGAACCTGCAAAGGCAAATTCTTTGATTGCGGTATTTATCACTTCTGATATTTGATAAATTTTAAACTGGTTTTTATCTATATCCTCTCCTTTGATATTAGATAAAATCATATCAATTACCATACTACCTCTTACGGACGAGCGATCTATAATCTCTAGCAACTCTTCAAACTCTCCTTTCTCTTTTTGAGAAATAATAACCCTATTTGTTTTTTTTGATTGAGGTATGGCTTGTAGTTTTTTTATTAAGATATATGCAGATTGATGAATAGAGCCGAGAGGATTACGCATTTCGTGGGCTATTGAGACTCCGAGAGATTCTAGGGATTTAGCTCTTTCTTGGGATTTAGCTCTTTCTTGGGCTTTAACTCCCATAATGTTACTAAGGTTAAAGATATATCCCGCAAAAAGAGCGAGAGCATATTGTATAGAATGAGAGCCTAATAAATCGAAAGGATATATTTGAGGTGTGTTTGTTGCTATGCAGAATATTACCGCCCCTACAACCCCTATAAATAAGGCGGTTATAGCTAAGAAAATATTTGGAACAAATAAAAGAACTACAAAAATCATCACTACTTCTTCCATGAGCCAAACATCTATCAATTCGTTCTTAATAAGATTAACCGTAAAAAAGAAAGGAAGATTGTAAATAATAATAAAGAGCCAATAAAATTTAAGAAATTTCTTATATTTATTTTCTTGAAAGGTTAGGAAGAGTAAAAATACACAACTTAAAGCTCCAATAGTTCTTAAGGCAATACTTTCATAAGGATTTGGATATACATAAGTCCACCAAGTCCAAAATGCTGGATGAGCTAGAATAGCAACGAAGCCAAAGGCAAATAAATGATATTTATTATATTTTAGCCTCTTTGATAAAAAGGAGATCATAATTATATTAAACAAATTGAAAAAATTACATCAGCATTCTTTTTACCGTCCTGAATAATCTCGCAACAAACCTCATACGAGTGACCTTTTCCTTTTTTATGATAGGAAGCTTCCACATCTTTTTTACTGCTTAAAAAGAGTAATTCTAATAAAAATAATCCAACTTCAGATATATAATATCTTTTTTATTATTTCTTTCCAACAGAAAATTTCCTATGTGGGATATAATATTGTATATGATGAAGGCAGTAGGTAAAATAGGATAACTATTAAAATGACCTGCACAGCTTTCTTTTTTAATCTCTGGAAAAGAAAGGGTTAATCCCGTACTATTTACTGTTTTATTGTTGAGGATAATTTGTGTTCTATATGGACTTTCTTTTGGTGGAGTAAAATCACTATTGTGATTCTTAAATAATTTTGAAAACACACCTACCTTAACCCTACTATAACTGGCTTCTAATTGATAAATTACTTTTTTTTCAGAATTAAAGAGAATGCCATAAGCGTTGGTTATTTTGTTGTCAATGTATCCTGATTCTATTGCTATGTACAAATCATCATCGTTACATAGGGAGTTAATATCTTGCGCCATTAATTTAGTTTTGGCATTTTTTACCAAGTAGTAATTTTTATCCCCTTGATCTATGGCACAAATACAAGTTCCAAGTATTGCCATATGTCTTCCCGCTTCCCCTATCGACATAGGAGTAATTTCATTACCAATAGGTTGTTCAGCTCTTACCTGCGCAATAAGGATGTTATCATACTTATATATTTTTTTGAATGTGAAATAAGGAGGGGAGACGCATATCTTGCTTAAGATAGTTGGTATGGGTATTTCTTTTGCCTCATTAAATAGAATATTTAATAAATTATTGGCAACAAAGTTTAACTTATCAAACCCACAAAAATTAAAATTATTACTAGTAATACATCTCATAATCAGAACTCAAAAAATATTGTTGCGGAATTGCGCAGTTTCCAATATTAAACTCCTTAGCGTATGTTTTCGTACGACTTGACTTCAAACCCCTAAACTGCTTAAAATTGGATTTTATTTAATGTTTTTTACCATTTTGAATAAAGATCTCAAACACATTGTCATCTTCTATGTTTTTAACAAAACTCTTAATTGCGCCCTTAAGGCTCCCTTTAGTGAATCCATATATATGAATGAGATTTCAACACAAGACCTAAGAAGGAGTGCCGTAGCAATTTTTCTACCCATCTTAATACACTCGAAACATTCATTAATATATAAATTGAGGTTAAAAAACTTATCATCCCCCTGCAAAACTTCTACGGCGTATTTGTCATAAAATAAACGAGATATACCTTGGTCGTTTAAAAGATATTCAGCCAATCCTACAATTTTGCCATCTCCCTGTGTCAAATAGATATCCATGCAATAAGAATGATTATATATTATGCCAAATTTACCTAGTAAAACTTGAATTCTATATTCATCATAAGTTTCGTACTCACCCCCTTTGTCACGTGTAAAATTTTCGTCTATATATTTTACAATGTTGTCAACCAGTTGGAATTTATATTTAGTGTCTAGAGTCATATTTTTTGTACTATTTAAAGGCTCTATGGAGAATTACCTCTATCTATCAAAATCCCTAATCCCATCCTTTTCACTCTTATTATTCATTACTAACTTCCTTAAATATTGAGCGATAGTAACACCTTCTTTTCTTGTTAATTTATTCAATTCTTCTTTTTCAGATTTAGCGATATAGGTAATGACTTTTTCAGTCATTTTTAGACTCTCATCTTCTATCTTTTTTCTACCTAATTTTTTCTTAGGTTTGCTTACGATATTGTCATTCTTTTTTAAGAGATTTGATTCTCTTTTAATTGTTGTTAGATCGGTTCCCATAGTTAAAAAAATAATTAATTACTCTTAATAAAGTTAAAATATTCTTTCTAAGAATATTAAGAAGAATAAAAAATTCTCTTCATCTTTATAGTTTTCAAGAATTGACTGAATAATTACTAAACTTTCTTCTGTAATAATTTCAGTATTTTTTATTTCTACATCACAATTCTTAATCGTTCCCGCATCTTTAAAATTTCTTATTCAGACATTATCCATTGCTATTTTCCCCATTTACACTACCTGCCAAGATATTATCTCTGGGATTCTTATTTTTGAAGAAAATAGAATATTTAATATTTTAGAAAAATTAGTTGATGGTGACTTGGGCGTAGAAATTGACAATCTTCTTGAGAAAGAAATCAGAAAAGAAAGTTACAGCTCTATATTTTATGTTTTACACATTGTCATTATCAAAAAATAAATGACAATCTAATCAAAGCATTCCTATATTTAATGGGTAAATATAAAAATAATGCTCAAGACGAAGTAAACAAATATATTTTAGAATTGATTATCAATTAAAAAAATAAGTAAAATAGTAAGAGAGTATATCGCAATTGCGATTCCAAAAAAAGCCATAATAAGAGCGTGTGAAGAGGTACCGTTGCCGATGGACAATGCAGATTTACTAAAAACTTAAAGTATTAAATGTCACAAAAAGTATAACAAATTTACACCAAGTCTGATGATTTAAATTTTTGTTACCTGACTTATTCATACAAAACTATTTTAGTAAGTTCATCTTAAAAGCCTCGCTAAAGACAATACTCATGCTACTTAAAAATAAATGATCTAACAAGCACTAGCCGCCAGCAATTTTAATAAAAAATTTTTTTAATTTCGGAATCTTGTCAGTAATTGCTAAACCCAGGTCTCTAGCAATTTTTACTGGTAAAATATTGTTAGAAAACAACTTATCAAGATTGTCGGTTGCTAAAATCATCTTTTTAGCCTCAAATTTAGCAAACTTACTATATTTAGCAATCAACTCGTCAGAATTTAGATCTTCGCCTAATTTAAAATTTTCTTCAATCAAATCAGTTAAAATCATAATATCTTTAATTCCAAGGTTAAAACCCTGGCCGGCTATTGGATGAATAGCATGAGCAGCGTCGGCAATTAAAACAGCTTTTTGATAAAAATATTCCTTAGGGTAGATCAGTTCCAGATCGTAAGACAAAACTTCGCTAATGATACTAACCTTACCCAGATCGCTGCCGATTTTTTTCATCATTTGACGCGTAAGATTCTCTTTGTCAAAGTTTATATAAACATCTTTGATGTCCCTTTTGACCATCCAGACAATCGAAGATTTATTTTGCTCCTTTAGGGGTAAAATAGCAAAAGCTCCTTCTGGAAAAAACTTCTCATAAGCGATATTTTTATGACATTCTGAATGCTCTATGTCAAAAACAAGAGCTGTTTGATCATAGTGTTTGTGATAAGTTTCGATCTGAAATTTTTCTCTAAAATAGGATTTTCGACCATCAGCAACAATTATTAATTGAGCAGAAATTCTGGAATCATCCTCGAAGATAATTTCACCCCCCTTTTCATTAAAATTAATATCTCGATAGGAATTTGGAGAAAAAATTGAAATATTTTTCTGCTCCCTTATCTTTTGACAAAGTTCGATGTAAATATCATGACTTTTAATCATAACACCCATCTGCTGAGAACCTTCAAAAGAGTTGCTGTCAAAATGCAAATGAAGGGGTGAATTTTTATCACTGATATTAATGTTTTTGATTTTACCAGATTTGTCTTTTAGATGATTCCAAATATTGATCTTTTGAAATAATTTTATAGAATTGTTGGAGATCGCAAAATTTTTGCCGTCAGAAACTTTTTTTTTGGTTAAAAAATCAGTTTTTTCAATTAAGGCAATTGACAGGTCGGAACTAATAACCGACAGCGAAAGGGCGACAGAGAGACCGGAAAAACCGCCGCCAATTATAGCAATATCAAATTTATTCATAACTTATGTTAAATTTTATCAAAAAAATAATTATTATACTTTTTTCGATTATTGCAATTATATTTTTTGTCAATAACCGCTTCATTGTTAATATTTCTTTAGAACCCTTTGGTTATGAATCTGATATTAGCCTCTTTATTTTGTTGATTCTTTTTTTCCTTTTTGGTGTAATTTTTGCCCACACTACCAACTTCTTCCGCAATTTAAGGAAACAAATTTCCGACAATTGTAAAAAAATATTAAAAATTAAAAAATAATGTCTTTAGATGCAAAATTAGACGCTCTTTTAGCGCGTTACGCAACACTTTCAGAAAAAATCATGGACCCATCTGCGTTAGGAGATGATTATGCCAAAGTTTCTAAAGAATATTCCGATCTTGGAACCATAGTTGAGATCATTAATGAATATAAAAAAACATCTGTTGATTTAGAGGACGCTAAGGAGCTGTTAAAAGATAATGTTGACGATGCAGAGATGAAAAAAATGTTAGAGGAAGAGAAAATTAATAGCGAAAAATCCTTAAAGAACATAACACAAAAAATTAAAGTTGCATTATTGCCAAAAGATGAGGCGGATGAAAAAAATGCTATTTTAGAGGTGCGAGCTGGAACTGGCGGAGAGGAGGCTGCACTTTTTGCCACCAACCTCTTTAATATGTACCAAAGGTATGCCGAAAAAAATGGCTGGAAATTTGAAGTTATTTCATTTGTATCAACTGGAATAGGCGGTTGCAAGGATGGCTCAGCCTCGATTTCTGGAAAAAATGTTTTTTCTCGCTTAAAATTTGAATCTGGCGTACATCGCGTACAAAGAGTTCCAGAAACTGAAAGTTCTGGCAGAGTGCATACTTCGGCTGCAACTGTTGCAGTTTTACCAGAAGCTGAAGAGGTTGATGTTAAAATTGACGACAAGGATTTAAGAATTGATATTTTTAGAGCTTCTGGACCAGGAGGTCAGTCAGTTAATACTACTGATTCAGCAGTTAGAATAGTTCATCTACCGACGGGAATTACCGTTTCTCAGCAAGATGAAAAATCACAGCATAAAAATAAAGAAAAGGGGATGAAAATTCTAAGATCAAGAATTTACGATGCAAAAAGAGCGGAAATGGATCACGAAAGATCGGAAAACAGAAGGGGGCAAATTGGTAGTGGCGACAGATCTGAAAGAATTCGAACCTACAACTTCCCACAAGGAAGAGTTTCTGATCACAGGATAAACCTAACCCTTTATAAAATTGATGAGGTTATGGGCGGAGACTTAGATGAATTTATTGACAACTTAACGGCAGAAGATGAGGCCAGAAGAATGAGTGAGAGCGAGGTTTAATTTTGTCTCTTACCTTTAAATTACAACAATAATAATCGTTACAGCCAAAAAAATGACATCATACCATTTTCCACTTATAATGCATTATATAGTAAAATCTTTTAAGGTTAAGATTGCTAAGCAACGACCGCCCCACATTAGTCGGGCGCAAGGCTTTATCCAACATTATAGATAGAAAATGGTACTAGATAAGATAGTAGATCAAAAAAAAATTGAAATCGAAACAGAAAAAGCTCAACTACCTCTTTTTGACTTAAAAAAACAACTAAAGAGTGTCAATTTTTCTCAGAAACCATTTATCTCTAAAATAAGATCTGACATTAAAAAAAATAATATTGCCATAATTTCTGAAGTAAAAAAAGCTTCACCAAGCAAAGGAATCATTCGCAATGATTTTAATCATCTAGAGATTGCCAAAGCTTACGAAGATTCTGGCGCTAGCTGTATTTCAGTCCTAACTGATGAAAAATTTTTTCAAGGGTCAAAAAAATATCTGACAGAAATTAAAAATCAGGTTAATTTGCCAATTTTACGAAAAGATTTCATTATCGATCCTTATCAAGTTTATCAATCAAAACTAATTGGTGCTGATTGCATTTTATTGATTATGTCAATTCTGTCTGAAAAAGAGGCTGTAGAATTAGAAAAAATTGCCATTGAAAACGGATTAGATGTTTTGGTAGAAATACATGATAAAGAAGAGTTGGAGAAAGCTTTGAAGTTGCAGACAAAACTAATTGGCGTTAATAATCGCAATTTAAAAAATATGACGATCGACATTAACAACTCAATTAATCTCTCCAAAAGCATTCCAGATAATAAAATTGTTGTTTGCGAGAGCGGAATTTCTGGCATTGAAAACATCCAATTGATGCAAAAAAATAACATCAACTGCTTTTTAATAGGGGAATTTTTTATGAAACAAAAAGATGTCTCCTGGGGGTTAAAAAAATTCTTACAGGACGTTCACCCATAATGTTCGATAAGTAGTTGCGTGATCTAACTTTATCTACCAACCCCCTAATACCAAAAAGCTATTGAGAGCTTACCTAAATGCCGCAATAAATATTTAGGCAGAAGTCCTAAAAAAGAAAACATCTCCATCATTGACAACATATTCTTTGCCTTCGACGCGCATTTTACCGACATCTTTAGCGCCCTGCTCTCCATTGTTTACAATATAATCATCGTAGGAAATAGTCTCAGCCCTAATAAAATGTTTTTCAAAATCGCTGTGAATAACTCCAGCCGCCTTTGGCGCTGAAAAACCGCTTTTCAATTGCCACGCATGACACTCTTTGGGGCCAACAGTAAAAAAGGTAATAAGATCTAGCAATTTGTATCCAAACTTAATAATTTGCGAAAGACCAGTTTCTTTTAGTCCCATAGATTCCAAAAACTCTGCTCGCTCATCAGGATCCTCAAGAAGTGAAATCTCGTGCTCTAGGTTGGCAGAAATTAGGAGAGTTGGAATACCCAACTCCTCTCCACGATTCACGACTAAGTCAGAATATTTGTTACCAGAAGATGCATCATCTTCAGACAGGTTACAAACATATAATTGCGGCTTACTGGTAATAAGGCCCAACTCCTTAAAAATTCTCTTCTCATCGTCAGAAATTTCGGCTGCAATTGCTGGCTTATTTTCAGACAAGACAGAGAGGACCCTTTTGGCAACATTAATTTGAGTTAAAAGATCTTTATCTTTGCTATTTTTGGATTTTTTTTCTAAATTTGGCAACCTCTTTTCCAAAGATTCGAGATCAGATAAAATTAGCTCTAACTGAATTAACTCAATGTCACGGATTGGATCAATACTTCCCTCAACATGAGTAATGTCATCATCATCAAAGCAGCGAACGACATTAATAATAGCGTCAACCTCCCTAATGTGGGACAAAAACTTATTACCAAGACCCTCCCCTTTGCTAGCATCCTTCACTAGGCCAGCAATATCAACAAACTCAATTTGAATAGGAATAATTTTTTCTGAAGAAGGGATATTTGCTAGTTTTTGCAACCTTTCATCTGGTACCGAAACTTTTGAAATATTTGGCTCAATAGTGCAAAAAGGATAATTTGCAGACTCTGCCTTCGAAGTTCCCGTGATGGCGTTAAAAAGAGTTGACTTACCGACATTTGGTAGGCCGATAATTCCACATTTGAATGACATATATTTTAGTTGTATTAGTTAATGGTTAGAATGTAACATAATCTTCAAAAGAAGCAAATTTTACACCTACTATCCTACGATAATATTTAATCATCTTGGTGGGCAAAGCATTTTAAATGAAAAAAATACCACAAAAAATACAAGAACTCTTCTTTAGCGAAGAAAATAATATTCTTTTTTTTCCAATAATTTTTGCCATTGGCATTGCTATTGCCTCAAAAGTTAACTTTAATGGTGGATACTATTATCCAGCAGCAATTTTGCTGTTGAGCTTTATGGGAATGTTTATTTACAAAGAAAGTTTTGCCATAAAAAATACCCTACTTCTAATATTATTTTTCTTTTTTGGCTTTTTATGGATGAAATTTTACGCCGAAAAGATTGTAAATTCACCAAAATTAGAATACGCAATCTATGCAAATGTTAAGGGAAAGATAGTAAGTATCAAAAATTACCAAGATCAAAATGAAAAAACTCTATCACAAAAAATCACCTTGGGAGACTTAGAATTTAGCCAGCCAAAATATAAGAAAAAAAAGTTAAAAAAATTAACTAAACGATATTTTAACAATAACTACCTAGGAAGTTCAGAGTTTTTAGATTTAAACCCGCACCTTAGGCACAAAAAGTATCACGATTTTGAGGATAAAACTTTTCAAATTCCAAAAAAGATTATTATTAATAATAAAATTTCACCTAAAGATTTAAAAATTGGTGATTTCATTTCTACAACTGCCTTTTTAAATAAAATTCCCGATAATAAAATTTTTGACAATTTCGACTATAAGAAAAAAATATTTTTTGATCAAATTGGAGGTTCTGGATACGCCACCAAGAACATAAAAATTATCCAAAGAGCTAAAAGATCAAACCTTGAAAATAAAATTCTAAACTTTCGACAAAAAATTGCCGCCAAGATCAATAACGCCATACCAAAAGAACATTCATCCGTCGTAAACGCTCTACTTTTAGGATTGAGGGGTGGCATTTCGCATGAGAATATGGATAATATTAGAAATTCTGGATTGATGCATCTTTTAGCAATTTCAGGTTTGCACATTGGTCTTGCCGCTGCCATGTTCTTTTTTTCTATTCGGTTCTTACTTTCCAGGAGTTGCTTTTTAACGACGCATTACGACATTAAAAAAATATCAGCAATTTTAGCAATCCTTTCTTCGGGTGGCTACCTAATTCTAGCTGGCGCACCAATTTCGGCAATTAGAGCTTTTTTTATGGTGTCTTTGTTGTTTTTAGCTATTTTGCTGGACAAGAAAACAAATCTTTTTCGATCAATTGCGTTAGCGCTGCTTATTATCTTAATTTTTAATCCAAGTAATATTCTAAAGGTTGGCTTTGCCTTATCTTTTATGGCGGTTTTTACCATCATAGCCACTTGCAATTCTTTGCTTCGAAAAAAAGAGGATGATCTACCACAAAACTTTCTGGAAAAAATTATTTTTTATCTGTTTTCTATAGTCGTCACCTCCCTGATGGTACAAATTTTTACCGGAATTTTTATTATTTATCACTTTAATCATTATCAAGTTTATGGAATTTTAGCCAATCTAATAGCCATTCCTTTGGTTAGTTTTATTATTTTACCTCTCAGCTTTATATCTCTTTTTGCAATCCCGACCGGTTTAGAATTTTTGCCGTTAGAAATTTTAGGATATTTTGTGCAAAATTTACTAAATCTATCAGAGTTTGTAGCAAATTTAAAATTTTCCAATTTTAATATCAGAAACATACCGAGTTCTGCTTTTTTGTTAATAATTTTTGGACAAGTTCTGTTTTGCGTTTGGAAAAAGAATCTTAGATTTTTAGGATTTTTACCGATTATAGTAGGAATTTTAATTGCCGCCCTAACTCCTCTACCAAAACTTATTATCAATAAAAATGTTAGTTTTTTTGCCGTTTTTAAGAATGAAAAGTTAATTATTTCAAGCGACAGATCTTTTGAGGCAAAGAATTTGTCCAAGAAGTTTGGCAAAGATGAATATTTTTTAATAAAAGATGAGTTCGATCAAAATAATTTTTGTCAGAAGAGTTTTTGTCGATTAAGGATCGAAAAAAAAGATATTTTAATTGTAAAAAAAAGGGTAAAGAAGGATTTTGTTTGTAATTTTGAAGGTAATATGGTAATAAATTTAAATAAGAATTATCTCTTACCTAAATGCAAAAGAGGTTTGGAAATAATTGACTATAAGGATATTTTGGGGATAGGGATGACCCTTTAATATTTCGACTCCAGAAGAATTATCCAATATAAATGAAGCAATATGAATAAAATACCAAAAGCAATTATTTTTGACTGGGACAATACTCTGGTTAATACTTGGCCATTAATTGACTACGCAATGAACAAGATGCTTAAAAAAATGGGTCACAAAAAGTGGAATGAAGAGGAATTAAGATCCAGAACCCACCTTTCAATGCGGGATTATTTTCCAGAACTTTTTGGAGATAGGTGGCGAGAGGCAGGAAAAATCTATGTCGACACTTATCATGAAAAAAATTTAGAAAAGCTAGAGTTTATACCTAAGGCCTTGGATTTAGTGAATTTGCTAAATAAAAAGGGCATAAAATTATTTATTATTAGCAACAAAAGAGGTCCAACCCTACGAGAAGAGGTGGGGCATTTTGGAATAACCAATAAGTTTATTAAAATTATCGGCTCTCATGATGCAGACAAAGATAAGCCATCAAAAAAAGTGGTTGATTTGACATTGAACGGATCTGATCTTGATCCAACACAAGATTTAATTTGGTTTATTGGCGATTCTGAGGTTGATTTAGATTGCGCAATTAATAGCGGGTGTAAGCCGATTTTATTTGGAGGAGGAAAAAATATAAGTGACACCCTGAAAGAGAGGTCGCTACATTTTAAGAATCATCAAGAAATTTTAGAATATTTTAAAAATGACTAACTCATTTTCTTTTTCAGTAAAGGCAGTTTCTGGCAAAGCCAGAAGAGGAGAATTAAAAACTAAGCATGGCACGATTCAGACTCCTTGCTTTATGCCAGTTGGAACCGCCGCAACAGTAAAGGCTATGCACCTTGAAGATGTTAAAAAATCAGGAGCCGAAATTATCCTAGGCAACACTTATCACTTAATGCTTCGTCCTGGTGAAGATGTGATTGAAAAAATGGGTGGTCTTCATAAATTTATGAACTGGGGTGGTCCGATTTTAACTGATTCTGGCGGATTTCAGGTGATGTCACTTTCTAAAATTAGAAAAATATCTGAAAAAGGTGTAGAATTTTCATCCCACATTGATGGCAAAAAAATTCTTCTAACCCCGGAATATTCTATGGAAATTCAAAGAAAATTAGGATCTGATATTACTATGATTTTTGACGAATGTATTTCTTTTCCAAATTCTGAAGAAAATGTCGAAAAATCGATGCAACTCTCTCTTCGTTGGGCGAAAAGATCAAAAGATGCTTTTATCAAAAGAGATGGTTACGGCCTATTTGCTATCGTGCAGGGTGGAATTTTTGCCAATTTACGTGAAAAATCTGCAAAAAAATTAATTGAGATCGGCTTTGATGGTTATGCAATTGGCGGGTTGGCAGTAGGTGAGGGTCAAGAATTAATGCTCCAAACTCTTGAGGTATCAGTTCCTCACTTACCAAAAGATAAGCCAAGATACCTAATGGGGGTTGGCAAGCCAGATGACATAATAGAGGCTGTAAAAAGGGGGGTAGACATGTTTGATTGCGTTATTCCAACCAGATCCGGCAGAAATGGTCAAGCCTTTACTAGTGAAGGAGTGATTAATATCAAAAATAGTAAATATATTACGGATCCAGAGCCGCTTGATAAAAACTGCAATTGCAGATGTTGCAAAAATTTCTCTCGATCATACCTAAATCACCTAGTTAAATCGAATGAAATATTAGGCGCAATGTTGATGAGCGAACATAATATCAACTTCTATCAAGATTTAATGAAAAAAATTAGGAGAGATATTGAGAAAGGTTTATTTTAAGGGTCTGTAAAATTTTTAAGACTCTCCACTCTTTTCGTGTAAAGCTTTATTGCTCTCGTGCGACTAAATACCAGACTTTTTAGTTGACTATTTATGGCCCGATTTAGTAAACTCATCCACCTAATCAACTTTATTTTTAAGTCTATGTCTGGAAAGGTTTCCGCAAAAGAGAGTGTTAAAAAACAGCCATTTAAAGTCAAAATTGACAATTCAAAAAACGACAAACTAACTGACTTTGGCAAGGCTGTTTTACAAGACAGATACCTGATGCCTGACGAAACATATCAAGAATTATTCGCTAGAGTTGCTGGCTACTATGCTGATGATCAGGGACATGCAGATAGACTTTACAGGTATATTTCTAACTTGTGGTTTATGCCCTCAACACCGATCTTAAGTAATGGCGGCACCGATCGCGGACTTCCGATCTCTTGCTTCCTAAATGAGTGCGCAGATTCTTTGTCTGGAATTACCGATCTTTGGAATGAAAATGTATGGCTAGCCTCTAAGGGTGGCGGCATTGGTAGTTATTGGGGAAATGTTCGTTCAATTGGCGAAACTGTCAAAGGAAATGGCAAGACTTCTGGTATCATTCCTTTTATTAAAGTAATGGATTCTCAAACTTTAGCAATCTCTCAAGGCAGTCTTCGTCGTGGCAGTGCTGCTGTTTACTTGCCAATTTCTCACCCTGAAATTGAGGAGTTTATTGACATTCGTCGTCCTACTGGCGGCGACAGTAATCGTAAATCCTTAAATTTACATCATGGCATAGCAATTACCGATGAATTTATGAAGGCGGTAGAAGCTGATGAATATTTTTCTTTAAAAAGTCCTCACGACAACAAAGAGGTTGAAAAAGTTAAAGCTAGAGATCTTTGGGTTAAATTAATTACCACCCGAATAGAAACTGGCGAACCTTACCTATTATTTATTGACACGGTTAATAGGTCATTACCAAAGCATCAGAAAAAATTAGGATTAACAGTTAAAACTTCAAATCTGTGCTCTGAGATCACTTTACCAACCGGAATTGATCATTTAGGAAAGTTTAGAACAGCGGTTTGCTGCCTATCTTCTCTTAATTTAGAGCATTATGATGATTGGAAAAATGATGAAATTTTTATAGAGGATGTAATAAGGTTTATTGATAATGTTTTGCAAGATTTTATTGACAAAGCTCCAGAATCTATGTCAAGGGCTGTGTATGCCGCAACTAGAGAAAGGTCTATTGGCCTTGGAGTTATGGGCTTAAGTTCATTTTTACAAATGAAAAATGTGTCAATAGAGTCTGCTATGGCTAAAGTTTGGAATAAAAAAATCTTCCAACATATCAAGTCTCAAGCCGATACTGCGTCAAAAGTTTTAGCTGAAGAAAAGGGACCTTGTCCAGACGCAAAAGATGCCGGCATTAATGAAAGACTCTCAAATAAAATGGCGATCGCTCCAACCGCATCAATCTCTATCATTACTGGCAACACCTCCCCAGGAATTGAGCCATTCGCAGCTAACAGCTTTACCCAAAAAACACTAACTGGCTCATTTAACGTTAGGAATAAAAATTTGGTAAAATTATTACAAGAAAAGGGTAAGAATACCGAGGAAATTTGGTCCTCAATTACCACCAACGAAGGCTCTGTTCAACATTTAAACTTTCTTGATGATCATGAAAAAACAGTTTTTAAAACAGCTCAAGAAATTGATCAATTCTGGCTAGTTGATTTAGCTGCCGATCGTAGTGAATATATCTGCCAAGCACAAAGCTTAAACCTATTCTTTCCAGGAGACGTTTCTAAAAAATACCTCCATACAGCCCACTTTAGAGCTTGGCAAAGAGGCGTTAAGAGCTTGTACTACTGCAGATCAACATCAATCCAGAGGGCTGACAAGGTTTCCACAAAAGTCGAAAGGAACACCGGTAATGACGCGACTGAAGCAACCAATGATGCCGAAAAATATGATGAATGTCTTTCCTGCCAATAACTTGTTGGACAAAATTTTAGGTAATTTATGTCACCGTTAAATGCCAGTTTTTAACAAAAGATGGTGACCAAAAATTGTAGAAATTCGACGAAGCAATACCGGTCCCCACTCTTAAAATATGCAATTTAAAACGGATTTTTTCTTTATCTTTTTATCCTTAAATTATCAGCCCATTATCACAAGGTAGGCAACTCTTAGTAACTTGTGAATAAAATATTTCAAAAAAACTACCTTAAAGATGGGTGTTGTTATTGTACAGAGCCAATGAAAATAAAACTTTGCGGATTTACAGATAAAAAATCTATTGAATTTGCCTTAAAATATAAGCCAGACCTTATGGGTTTTGTGTTTTACGCTTCGTCAAAAAGAAATATCAACCTTATAAAAGCAAAAGAATTTGCTCACATTAACTTTGGCGCAACCAAGAAGGTTGCAATAATAGTCAATGATAGCGACCCCAATATTTCCAAAATAATAGAAAATTTAAAACCTGATTTATTGCAACTGCATGGCGAAGAGAGTTTTGAAAGGTGTTTTCAAATAAAGAAAATGTTTAAACTGCCAATTATTAAGGCGATTGCGATTGCTGACAAGTTCAGTATTGACAGAATTCAAAAGGATGTAGAAAGATATCAAAAAATATCTGACTTTTTACTCTTTGACGCAAAAACAAGCGAAAAAGGGGGTGCCGGAATACAGTTTAACTGGGACTTGTTAAGTAAGTTGAAAATAGAAAGAGAATATTTTCTTTCTGGAGGAATTGATATCAACAACATAGGTGGGGCGGGAAGCTTGTCCAAAAACATCATTCTTGACCTATCTTCTGGAATTGAAGAGAGGAAGGGGATAAAATCTTTAAAAAAGATCAAAAATCTAATGGAATTTTTTAATGAAATCAGAAAAACCTAACTAACTAGGTCGCAGATCCAAAATGAGAGAAAAATTCTTAACTAATAGCAAACTTATGTTTAATTATGATATTTTAGAAATGCTCTTTTTTGCTGCCAGACCAAGATAGGATACTAAAATAATTGCCAAAAAATCTTTTGACCAAGTTTGGCAATATTACCAACATTATTAATACTGACAAATGCCTTTTAAAAGATGTTGCCGGAGTTACTGACTCAATTATTGCTGGAGAACGTGAAAATAAGATTAGCAAAAAATTATTATAGAGGGTCTGAGTCTGCGAACGCCACCCATATTGACAAAAATGTTGTAATTAAGGATGCGCTAAACCTGTCAACATCCTGCCAACCTTGCGCCACAAACACCAATCAAGAAACCTGTCGCCATTAAAACAAGACATTGTTATACCAACTCCCACCTTTAAAGCAGTTTTTTTCGAAATATTTTGCTCATAAATTATTAAAAAATTCCCACCCTATGTTAATAGGGTGCAAGGCTTTTTGATGATTTAAGTATAAAATATTTCGAAAAAAACTGCTTTAAAGGTGGGAATTGGTATTGCTACAAAAAAAATTAAAGATTCACTAGAAGATATTGCAATCAAAATGTTAGATCATATAATAGTGGCTGCAAATGGTAAATATTACAGTTTTCAAAATGGGTCTTTAATATGAACAAAAAAAAGATAAAAATAGCAATAATAATTTCTGGCTTTGGCTCAAACATGGAGTCGCTAATTAATTACAGCCTAAAAAAAGAATCTAATTTTGAAGTTGCCTTGGTAATATCAAACAATCCTGACGCTGAAGGTCTTAAAAAGGCTGAATCTAAAAATATCAAAAATACCGTCATTAATCATAGAGACTTTCTTTCTCGAGAAGAGTTTGAAAAAAAAACTGATGAAGAAGTTAGTTCTGCAGATTGTCAAATTATATGTCTCGCCGGCTTTATGAGAATTTTGACCAAGAATTTTACTGACAAATGGCTGGGGAAAATGATAAATATTCACCCATCCCTACTTCCTAAATATAAGGGTATCAATGCCATTAAGCAGGCTTTTAAAGCTGGGGATAGTGAATCGGGCTGCACGGTGCACTTTGTCAATGAGGATGTTGATGCTGGAGCAATAATAGCACAAAAAAGCGTTAAGATCGAGGATGGCGACACCTTAAGCAGTCTTAAAAGCAGAGTTCTTGAAGAAGAGTTAAAAATATTTCCCTTGGCAGTTGACAAAATTACAAAAAAAATGAGAAATGCGTAATTTCGCCTCAAAACTTCTAATAATAACCACACTTCTTATATATAATTTTGACTCTGAAGCCTCAAGACTAAAAGAAAGAGATTACTCAGCATCACTCAGATCTTCCAAAAGTAATGTACGATTTGGCCCTGGCATGAATTATGATATTAAGTATATCTTAAAACTAAAATCAATGCCTATTAAGGTTATTGCGGAATATGACAATTGGGTTGAAATTAAAGATTTTGAAAATGAAGAGGGTTGGGTCAACAAAAGCTTGATTACGAGGAGAAGAACCGCCATGGTAAAGACCGACGAAGAATTTATTGAGCTGCATAAGTCTAACTTTGTCAAATCAAAAATCGTAGCTAGGTTAGAAAATAATGTTATACTGGATGTAATTGAGTGTAACAAGGTTTTGTGCCGCATCAAAACTTCCGATGAAAAAGGTTGGGTAAAAAAGTCAGAAATTTGGGGTTGGAAAGGTGAAAATTAAAGGTTTTTACAAAAATAACTAAACACGTCTAGACCTACCCCAGAATATAAACTAACTATCTTTATCTTTTTTTTGCCTGGACGCGGCAATTAGAAACATAAGGGGGAAACCTAGGCCCGTTATTACTTATTTAGCATCATAAGTGGAAAATGGTAAACACCAATTATACAAAATGACTAGAAACATAGGAAAATCAGCATCAAACTACAAATGGCTAGAATTACTATTTGACGAAAGAAAGTCTGAATTTATTAGGCAAAAATACAGCCTATCCCCCGTTATTAGCAAAATATTAGCCACTAAAGACCTGGAAATTGAAGAAATTCCTCACTTTTTAAATCCCACCATTAAATACTGCCTTCCTAACCCGTTTGACTTATTAGATATGGACGTGGCGTGTGACAAAATAATATCTAGCATAAAAGAGGGCAAGAAAATTACCGTCTTTGGAGATTACGACGTTGATGGAGCGACCTCTTCAGCACTTTTAAAAAGATTCTTTTCTGCAATAGGGGTTAATATTACCATTTACATTCCAGACAGAATATTAGAGGGTTATGGTCCAAACAAAGAGGCTTTATTAAAATTAAAAAAATCTGGTACTGACTTAGTTATTACGGTTGATTGCGGCACCGTAGCTTTTGAACCCTTCAAAGAGGCTGAAAAATCTGGCTTAGAAGTTATTGTAATTGATCATCATATTGGCGCTACCGAAAAACCTAAAGCTTTAGCAATTATAAATCCCAACAGGCTTGATGAAAAATTTCCGCATAAAAATATTGCAGCGGTTGCCGCTTGCTTTCTGTTTGTTGTCGCTATTAATAAAAAACTAAGGGAAGAAAATTTTTACAAAAATAATGACATTGAAGAGCCTAACTTGCTGTCGTTACTGGATTTGGTGGCACTTGGAACGGTTTGCGATGTTATGCCTCTCTCCGGAATTAATCGTAGCTTTGTAGCTCAGGGCCTAAAAGTCTTAAAGCAGCGAAAAAATATTGGTATCAAAGAGTTGTCCGACCTAATCGGTACCGACCAAGAGCTTACCGCTTACCATTTAGGCTTCGCCTTGGGTCCCAGGATTAACGCTGGAGGTCGAGTTGGAAAGTCAAGTCTTGGAGCTGAACTGCTTTCAACCAACAGCGAGGCCATAGCCAAAGAAAATGCCTCCCTACTAGATAATTTTAATAAATCTCGCAAAGACATTGAAAACAAAATACTAACCGAGGCTGATGAGCAGGTCGTGAAGAGCGGGCTGCACAAAGATTCTGTAATTATAGCTCATAATAAAGATTGGCACCAGGGGGTTATAGGAATAATCGCCTCCAGAATTAAAGAAAAATATAATAAACCAGCGGTAATTATAGCTGTAAATAAAGATAATATCGGCAAGGCATCTTGCAGATCTATTGACAATGTCGATCTTGGTTCAGCCATAGTTAAGGCCAAGCTAAGCAACATATTAATTGAAGGTGGTGGACACAAAATGGCTGCTGGATTTTCCATAGATATGAAAAAAATCGAAGAATTAAGAACTTTCTTTACCAAAGAGATAGGTTGTGCTGTAGAAAAATACTCAAAGGAAAGGGCTTTTTATTTTAATGACATCTTGGACATTAATAGTGCGAACCTTGATTTAGCAGAAAAACTAAAATCTTTAGAACCCTTTGGCAACGGAAATAGAAAGCCAAGATTTATTATTGAAGGACTGACTGTTATCAAAGCAAACTTAATTGGCGCCAACAAAAACCACATAAAATGCCTATTTTCTGCTAAAAATCTTGCTGGATTCTCGGGGAACCTGTCGGCGGTTGCTTTTAACATAGAAGATGGCAAGATGGCCGAAATCTTACTTCGAAAAAATAAGGGTCAAAAATTAGCAATCGCCGGAACTTTGGACATTAACAATTGGATGGGAGTTGATAATTTACAAGTAATTATTGAAGATGTGCTGGTATAGCGCCAGACTTGATAACCGGCATAATGCCACCTCCCAATATTGTTACTAAAAAATGCCCACCCCATTTCAACAGGGCGTGAGAATTTTTAGCGATCGCCAGTAAAAATGTCTCTTTTTGAGGAGATAAATAAATTGTTCCACGTGGAACAATGTAATACTTAGACTGTCACGTCATGAGTTTTAAAATTAACTCAGAAAAAGAATATTTAGAACAATGTCGGTTGACAAAAAGTCTCCAGATAAGCTTTGGACAAGTATTGCAAAAAACTTCTCTTGGATTAAGAAGTATAATAAAGTTTGTGACTATAATCTGTCTCAAGGTAAAATAGAATAACTTAAAGGGGCAAAATTAAACATATCAAGCAACCGCTTGGACAGGCGTCTAGCAAAAAAAACCAATGATATCGCCTTAATATGTGCGCCCAACGACCCAAAAGATAAAAACATTAGATAATAACGAATCCTTGACTAAGGATTGTAGTGCTAAGGGGAGTTTATGATTTGAACATCTTTACCCCTCAATAGCAAGAGGGGTTTGTGGACACTTATTACACTAGACTTAAGGGTTACTGATGGCTGCTTTAAAACTGAAGATGGGTAATGCAGAATTGCGGGCAAGATTGACGATGTATTCAGCATCTCTGGACACCGACTAAGTACCGCTAAAATTGAAAACGCCGTAAATAATTATAAAAATATCACAGAATCAACGGCAATTGGAGTTAAGTATGCCAAAAAGGACGAGTCTATTTATATTTTTGCCACAAAAAAGAAAGCAGATAAGGTTACAGAATCAGAGGTTAACCAACTAATCTGCGGCAAAATAGACTCCACAGCCAAAACTGATAAAGCGAGTTTTGTTTTAGACTTGCCAAAGACTTGGTCTGGAAAAATAACGAGAAGAGCCTTGAGAAAGATATCTGGCGGGGACGATAATTTTGGAGATGCGTCAACCCTAATTAACCCAGACGTAATCAAAAAAAACTACAAGATGCTCAAAAAGAGTTGTTACCAAAAACAAAGACTTTAGAATGGATATTGATCTAAAAATAATATTCTTATCTAAAGCTTATTATATTTACCACTCCTGCAAGCAAAAACTGTAAAACTAACTGTTCCACGTGGAACATTTTTAAATAATATGAGCAATACATTTGACCTAAATTCAGAGTTTAAGCCAGCAGGAGATCAGCCAAAAGCTATTGAGTCTTTAGTTGACGGCCTTAAAAAAAATAAAAAAGATCAAATATTACTTGGAGTAACCGGCTCTGGAAAAACATTTACCATAGCAAACATTATCAAAGAAACCGGTCGCCCCGCCCTTATTATGGCCCACAACAAAACCTTGGCAGCTCAAATTTATGGAGAAATGAAAGAGTTTTTCCCTAACAATGCGATTGGTTATTTTGTTTCCTATTACGACTATTACCAGCCAGAATCATATCTTCCAAAAACAGATACTTTTATTGAAAAAGACGCCTCAATTAACGAACAGATTGACCGCTTAAGGCATTTTACTACTCGAGCCCTGTTCGAGAAGAAAGATGTTGTCGTAGTCTCCTCCGTATCTTGCATCTACGGCATAGGGTCTTCAGAATTTTACTCTAAAATGAAGCTAGACCTAAGAGTTGATCAAGAAATAGATCGACAAGAGATCTTAAGTCAAATGGCCGTCATGCAGTATAAAAGGAATGACACAGACTTTTCTCGAGGTAATTTTCGAGTACAGGGCGATATAATCGATATTTTTCCATCGCATATGGAAGAGTCTGCCTGGAAAGTTTCGATGTTTGGTGATCAAATTGAGGAGTTGATTGAGTTTGACCCCCTAACGGGACAGGTTTTTAAAAATCTAGAAGAAATATCTATCTATCCCAGTTCGCACTACATTACTCCAAAAGAGGCTGTAGTTAAAGCCATACACAACATAAAGTCTGATCTAAAAATAAGAATTGATGAATTTTTGGCCCAAGGTAAGGACCTTGAAGCTAGAAGAGTAGAACAAAGGACAAACTACGACATGGAGATGATGCTGGAGACCGGAACCTGCAAAGGAATTGAGAATTATTCGCGCTACTTAACTGGTCGTTCGCCCGGAATGAGTCCACCAACTCTATTTGAATATTTACCAAAAGATGCTTTATTATTTTTAGATGAATCCCACGCCTCTGTGCCACAAATTGGCGCCATGTATAAGGGTGACTTTTCTAGAAAAAGCAACTTAGTTGAGCATGGATTTAGACTTCCAAGCGCAAAGGACAATAGACCACTAAAGTTTGAAGAGTGGGAAAAGCTAAGGCCCCAAACCATCTACATCTCAGCAACCCCAGGTAAGTATGAGTTAGAAAAGTTGGGCGGAGAGGTTGTTCAGCAGCTAATTAGACCCACAGGGTTGGTTGATCCAGAATACGAGATACGACCAGCAAAAGATCAGATAGACAATTTGCTTGGCGAAATAAGAAAGACTATTAAAAAAGGTTTTAGGGTTTTAGTGACAACATTAACCAAAAGAATGGCAGAAGATTTAACAGATTACCTAAGTGAGGTTGATATAAAAACAGTTTATATTCACTCAGATGTCGAAACTTTAAAAAGAATTGAAATTATCAACGACCTAAGAAGAGGCATCTTTGACGTGCTGATTGGAGTAAATCTTCTTAGAGAGGGGTTGGACATACCAGAATGCGCCCTAGTTGCCATCTTAGATGCCGACAAAGAAGGTTTTCTTAGAAACGAAACATCCTTAATCCAAACTATAGGCAGGGCAGCTAGAAACAAAGAAAGTAAGGTCATTTTGTATGCCGACAAAATAACCAAATCAATTGAAAGAGCTACGGCGGAGACGGATAGAAGAAGGTTAATACAACAAAAACATAACAAGAAGTATAATATTACACCCAAGACTACAAAAAAATCCTTCTCCTCCCCCTTGGACGCTCTTTATAAGGACAAAAAGTCAGGAATAACTTATGAGATTGACGAAAAATATGGAGACTTAATTGAAAAAGTTAAAAAAGGCGATGTAGCAGCCCTAGATAAAAAGATAGTTGAGACTAGAAAAAAAATGTTAGAACTTGCTAACAACCTTAATTTCGAAGGCGCGGCCAAATATAGGGATGAGATCAAGAACCTTGAAAAACTAAAAATAATCTAGGGATTACACCTTTGCGCTCAAGCTTATTTACGATATGTTTTAACTTTTTGTCGGCGCGTGCTCAGTTGGGCGCAGCACCAGCTTAGTTTAAAAATCTTAGCTTTAAGGTTGTGGTACGTTAAAAAACATTGTTCCACGTGGAACAATTAAACATTAAAACGGGCAAGGAAGACAGGAAATGCCCAAAGATAGCGTCTTATTAAAACCTTTTCTTACCAGACCAGTAGTCAACCTAACGCCATTGCTTTATTTATCTTTAGGTTTTTTCTAGCATTGTAAGTGGGAATTAACGCGACGACGTACTGCTGATAACTGGAATTACAAAAGACTAGTCAAACTTTCTTAACTTGTTACTGTCAAAAAGTATTTTAGAGTTTCTGGCTACAACATTAGAGGTAAAGAAGTTATCTTTTTTTGCAGAAATCTTACCACCTCCAACTTCTTCAACACTAAAAATTGGAGCGTCCTGCCAAGTATTAACAAAGACCTCATCAATATTGGTAAAATTTAAATTTTCTTGAAGAAAAAGCTCCTTAAAAGAAGAAAAATTTTCAAAGCCCAGATTTAAACCTAATTTCTTGGCCAAATCAAATATTACCAACTCCTCGTTTTCTACGCCCTCAATAGCAAAAATTGCCGGATTTGACTCTTGAACTCTACCTTCTATATTGACAAAAAGATTCTCCTTTTCAGCAAAAGCTGGGGCAGGTATAATTACATCGGCTTCACAGGCCCCACTTTCGCCAAAAGCGCCTTGATAAATCACAAAAGTCTCTTGGAGATCAGAAAAGTCAATATTATCTTCAGCAAGAAGATAGAGAGCTTTAATTTTACCTTTTTTACAATTATCTAGAATTGTTTTTTTATGAATTTTAGAATCCTTAGAAATAAAACCAAGATCTAAAGCTCCTGTTAAACTACTATTATCGTGTAAGATATTAAAACCGTTCCAAAGGGAGTCTTGAATAAAGTTATACTTTTTAACAATCTCTTTGGCTAAAAAGAGAATATTTTGACCAGACCTTCCTAACAAAACCTCTTCACCAAGAATGATCATTGGGTTTTTAGAAGATTCTAAAACTTTAGAAAAAACACTCTTGCTAGACAAAATATCTTTTAAGACGGATATATCTCCTCCTAGGTTTTGATATTTGTAAGTTAGGTCAGCATCAACGCCAATTGTTGCTACAGTTAACCCTCCCATTAAAAACCTCTTTCTGATTCTAGCGTTAATAATTGGAGATGTGACCCTTACGTTGCAGCCGACGATTAAACAAACGTCTGCTTTTTCAATATTTTCTATACCAGTATTAAAGACGTATGACGCCCTATCTGCCGAACTTAAAATAGAATCATTACTACGGCAATCAATGTTGTCGCTGCCTATTTTTTCCATTAATTTTTTAAGAGCAAAAATTTCATAAGCTCCTGACAAATTACCGCTTAGAGCTGCAATCTCTGATGGATTTAGATTAGAGAATTTATCTCTAACAACCTCTAAAGCTTCGTCTTTAGTTGTAACGGTTAATTTACCCCCCTTTCTAACGTAATATTTATCTAATCTTTGATATTTTAAAGCATCATAACAAAACCTTGCCTTATCAGAAATCCACTCTTCATTAATCTCCTCATTTATTCTTGGTAAAATTCTCATAACCTCGTTGCCGCGAGAGTCAATCCTAATATTACTTCCTGTCGCATCCATAATATCAATAGAGTTAGTCTTTTTTAGTTCCCAACTCCTTGCTTTAAAAGCATAAGGCTTAGAAGTAAGAGCTCCAACCGGACAAAGATCGATAATATTACCAGAAAGCTCTGATTTAATAGAAGTGTCAAGATAGGTAGAAATCTGAGTATCTTCCCCTCGATTGATAGCTCCGAGTTCTGCCGTTCCGGCAACGTCAGCAATAAAGCGTACGCATCTAGTACAATGAATGCATCTTGTCATATGAGTCTTAATTAGAGGCCCCATATTTTTATCTTTTACAACTCTTTTTTCTTCAGTAAACTCACTATGATCTTTTCCATAAATATAAGACTGGTCCTGCAAATCACATTCGCCACCTTGGTCGCAAATTGGACAATCAAGAGGGTGGTTAACAAGTAAAAACTCCATAGCACCCTCTCTAGCTTTTTTAACCATTGGGCTGTCAGTTTTTATTGTCATACCCTCGGAAACATTTATAGCACAAGAGGCTACTGGCTTTGGGGGACCCCCTTCGATTTCAACAAGGCACATACGACAATTTCCGGCAATTTTTAACCTTTCATGATAACAAAACCGAGGAATCTCAACGTTTGCTATTTCACAGGCCTGAATTATAGTAATATCTTTAGGAACGGATATTTCTTTATTATCAATAGTAACTCTTACTGTCATATATTATAAACTTGATTGCACCTTTTTAACCCTTACTAAAAAAATTGATTTGCTTTGTCTTTTTTATTCAGAAACAACTCCAACCTCCAGTCAAAAACTGATTATAAGAAAAAATTATCCTGATTTAAGTTTATTTAAAAAAACCTCCCACAAAATACCCACCAAACACAGCAACTAAGGATAAGAGGATGGAAAAAAACACATATACAATAGCCGTCAACAAATGGCTCTGCTCCAACAACCTAAAAACATCTAAAGAAAAGGTAGAAAAAGTAGTAAAGCCGCCAAACAGACCAATTATTAGAAATAATTTTAAATTTTCATTAACAAAATTATCATTCTTAATAAAATAATAACAAACCCCAATCAAAAACGAGCCTATAATATTAATCGACATAGTTCCTAAGGGAAATGCTGATTTAAAATAAAAACTAACAAAATTAGACAGGGTATATCTTAAAACCGAACCTAAGGCACCACCAAATGCAATAAAAACAAAACTCATAATATAAAAACTATTTACAGTAAAATATGCTTTATTAAAAATTTTTACCCTTCTTGCTTTGCAAGTATAAGATCGACAATCTCAAAATACACAACCCCACTCTAATTACTCAACAACTTTTGGCATAAAACTTTTAGTAATTTTTGGCTTCTTATTTTTTTCTGTTTTGGTTATTTTACGATCCTTTAATAATTTTTTAATCTCACTACCAGTTAAGGTTTCGTGTTTTAATAAGGATTGAGCTAGTAACTCTAAATCATCCCTCTTATCTGTTAAGATTTTTTTTGCTTGCTTTGATGCATTTTCAATAATTTTTTTAATCTCTTGGTCAATCTTATTGGCCGTTTCTTCAGAAGAGGTTTTTGCCTGCTTATAAGGATTTTCATTGTCGTTACCATGATTTACTGGACCAATCTTATCATTTAAACCCCACTTCGTTACCATAGAACGAGCCATATCTGTCGCCTGCTCAATATCCGAAGATGCTCCTGTCGTAACATTATCATAACCGAAAATCATCTCTTCGGCCACCCTGCCTCCCATGGCAACCGCCAAATCATCTATTAATTTAGCCCTAGTTAGTGAAAACCTATCTTTCTCTGGTAGCCTCATAACAAGACCCAGAGCCCGACCTCTTGGAATAATAGTTGCCTTGTGTATTGGGTCAGAATTTGGACAATTAACCGCCACAATAGCATGTCCAGACTCGTGATATGCAGTTAGAGATTTTTCATCCTCATCCATCTTCATTTTTTTACGCTCCGCCCCCATCATAATCTTATCCTTAGCGTCCTCCATATTTTGCATAGTCACCACCTTTTGGTTGTTTTTTGCCGCAACCAAAGCCGCCTCATTAACCAAGTTTGCCAAATCAGCACCAGAAAAACCTGGCGTCCCCCTAGCAATAATATTAGAATCAATATTTAAAGATTTAATTTTCTTAATATGAACTCTCAATATTTCGTCGCGACCAACAATATCAGGCTTAGATACCGTAACTTGACGATCAAACCTTCCCGGACGAAGTAAGGCATTATCTAAAACATCTGGCCTATTGGTTGCTGCAATAATAATAATACCCTCATTTGCCGAAAAACCATCCATCTCAACCAAAAGTTGATTTAAAGTTTGTTCTCTCTCGTCATTACCTCCACCAACTCCACTGCCACGATGACGACCAACAGCGTCAATTTCATCAATAAAAATTAAGCATGGTGCGTTTTGTTTACCCTGCTCAAACATGTCTCGAACACGACTGGCACCAACACCGACAAACATTTCCACAAAATCAGACCCTGCGATTGAAAAAAATGGCACACTAGCCTCTCCTGCCACAGCTCTCGCAAGTAATGTTTTACCGGTTCCAGGAGATCCTATTAAAAGACAGCCTTTAGGAATTTTCGCCCCTAGATCAGTATATTTTTTGTGATTTTTAAGAAAATCAACAATCTCAACCAACTCCTCCTTAGCTTCATCAATACCCGCAACATCCTCAAAAGTAACTTTATTTTTATTTTCTTGAAGTAGTTTTGCTTTAGACTTTCCAAAGCCAAAAGCTTTTCCACCGCCTCCAGAAGAACCTTTAAAAAGAAAAAACCAAAGACCAATCATAATAATAAGTGGTAACCAACCTAGTAAACCTCCGACAATTCTACCAACCTTACTAACTGTTGGTTTAGCGTCTATAGCAACGTTTCTCTCTTCTAGTTTTTCAATTAACTTTGGATCATCCGGTAAAAATACGTAAAACTTTTGACCATCAGAATTGAAGGTAAGTTCTTTACCTTTTATTTGAACCTCCGCAACGGATCCGGCGTTAACTTTTTTTGTAAATTCGTGATATTTAATCTCGGTTGCACCGACATTTACACCTGTTAAAAAAAACTCTGAAAATAAAATAAAACCAAAGAATACTGAGGCCCAAATAATAAAATTTTTCTTATTTTCTGGCTTTTTATTATTTTTATTTTTTTTACTTGGTTTATTGATCATTATATTATTTTTTCCACCTATTATGAACCCAAAACCATTGCTCTGGGCATTGTCTTATCCACCCTTCCAAAGTTTTGTTGATTTCTTTGGTGATTTTATAAATTTTCTTATCCATTGTCAATTCTTTATCTTTAGTAATATCTAAGGGATCTAAAATCTCCATATTAAAGTTAGTTTCGTTATTTTTACGAATTATTCTTATTGGAACTAGAGGTATATTGTATTTTAACACTAACTTTGCTAAAGAGGGTGAGGTTAACGCTTTTCTACCAAAAAAAGGCACCTCAATACCGTCCCCAACCCTTTGATCAGCTAACACAATAATAAACTCACCATTCTTTAAAGATTTTATTATCTCTTTATTACCAGTCAAACCCTTACTTATTAGATTAATGTTTTTTCTTTTGTCGATAGATATTAATTGATCAACATATTTATTATTAAACGGCCTGTAAAGAGTTTTACACTTAAAGCCATTAAGAGTTAGATATTTTCCCCCAACCTCCCAATTGCCAAAATGAGCAGAAAACAGAATACCTCCTTTTTTTGATCTTTTTAATTTTTGGAAATTTTTTTTAGAATTCTCATCAAGAGAAACTGTTTTATTAAGTTCTTTTTTAGATTTTTTATTAAAAAAATAATATTCAGTGATAATACGACCTAAATTTTCCCACATATTATCAACGATATTTTCCACCTCTTTTTCTGTTATTTTTTTTATGGATTTTCTAACATTGTCTTTAGCTAAATTATGAACAGAAAGTCTTTTTCCAACAAGCTTTGTAAGAAAAATTGATAATTTTGTAGATTTTTTAAATTTTAAAATTTTAAAAATAAAAATAAAAATCTTAACCAGAATATATTCTATAATGTAACGAACTTCTTTAAAAATCTTATTCATCTTGTTGTTATTAAATTTCAGCGTATTTTAAAATTATTAGTTAAAGTTTTTCCTCGCTTTAAAAGCTATATTTATAGTGCCCTCATCTAAATAGTCTAATTCACTACCAATAGGTATTCCGTTAGCTAGTTTTGATATTTTAACACCAAACTCTTGTAAAACTTCAGATAAATAATAAGATGTTGTGACACCATCGATAGTTGGGTTTATAGCAATAATCACCTCCTCAACCCCTCCAGCTTCTACCCTCTCAATTAAAGAGTTTATATTTAAATCTTCCTGCGTTTTTCCTAAAATTGCTGACAAAACACCTCCTAAAACATGATATTTGCCATTAAAAATTTTATTCTTTTCTAAAGCCCAAACATCCGAAACATCTTCAACAACACAGATCAGCTTATTATCCCTTTTTGTATCGGTACAGATGGAACAAGTCTCAATAATATCAAGATTACCACAAATATTACAGTTTTTAGTTTGATTTTTAACTAAAATCATGTCATTGATCAAAGAATCCATAGTACTATCTTTATTTTGTAATAAATGTAATATAAATCTACGTGCTGACCTTGGTCCAAAAGTTGGTAATTTTGAAATTTTTTTAATTAAATTATTAAGATTATCCATTTTATTATCTTAAAAATATTTCACCACACCAACCCTAAAAGTTTTAATATTTGAGTTTAAAATATTTAATCGTGATTTTCTTTCTTGATAAGAAGCTCTAAATGCTATATTTAAAATATAAGGATCTATCTGTACTCCAGCTCCATATAAAAAAGCGGTTTCATGAGATTTAAAATTATCCGAATAAAGTGTTTTATGTATTTTTAAATTATTATTAATATCTGAAATTCCAGCCTCTAGAAACAATTCTATAAAACCATCTCCAACTAATGGGATAAAAAATAAACTAGAAAAATCAACTACCATCACTTCTGAGGATGATTTTTTTAATGGATTTTGATCTGTAAAATCACCAGATCTTGCGATGAATTTACTAAAATTAGCATTAAAACCAATATATTTAATAGGTCTAAGGTGCAATCCTAAAACAATATTGTCAAAATTTTTTAAGTCGCTTTCAAAGTTTTTTCTTTTAAAGTTGTTTCTCTTTATATAACTAGTCTGATGCTCTAATGTTGTAGCAGATTTAAACATTAAATCTGAGACTGATAAAGCAAGTACCGTTTTTGGTAAAAAGAATGTTAGTAGTAAAAATATTTTGATTTTTTTCATTACTGGTAATAGGTTTTATATTTAAAATTAAATTATAATAATAAATATGAATGTTTAAGAAAAAAGATAAAAAAGATAAAGTTAATATATTTAAATATTATTTAAAAAAAATAACAAATATAAAACCTATATTTTATTATATTTCTTTTGTTTTATTTATTGCTTTAACATACGTAATTGATGGTTTTTTAGAAATAAAATTTATAATTATATTTATCTTCGTCATCACTTCTATCTGTTCTTATTTTTATAAAAAACAAGGGTTTATAAAAGATTTTGTTTTAATTATACTTTTCGCCTTAATTTTTAGATCTTTTATTTTTGAACCTTTTCATATTCCATCAGGATCAATGAAGCCAAATTTATTAATCCACGATTACATAATCGTTTCTAAGTCTACTTATGGATATAGTAAATATTCTTTACCTTTTGGTTTAAATTTATTTTCTGATAGAATATTTAAAGATAAAGTAGAGAGAGGGGATGTATCAGTTTTTAAAAAACCAAATGAAACAAATATTAATTATATAAAAAGAATAATTGGATTACCTGGTGATAAGATTCAGATAATAAATGGTCATATATTTATTAATAATATAAAAGTTAAAAGTAAGTCAGGAGGTTACTTTAAAGATAAGTTTAAAGATAGTCGAGTATTTACTGTTAAAAAAAATAATGAAACACTTCCAAATAATAAGATTATAACAGTTCTAGATTACGGAAACTTTGCAGCGGATAATACTGAAGAATATTTAGTTCCTGAAGATCATTATTTTGTAATGGGCGATAATAGAGATAATTCTAAAGATAGTAGATTTTCTGACGTCGGATTTATTCCTTATGAAAACTTAGTGGGAGAAGCTAAGATAATATTTTTTTCGGCAGAACATCCTTTTTTGCAATTTTGGAAATGGCCGTTTAGTATCAGATTTGATAGAATTTTTAAACTAATAAAATAATTATGTCTTTTCACTTCAATAAGGAGAATTTAAAAAAATCAAAAGAAATAATATCAAAATATCCTAAAGAAAGGTTAAAATCTGCTATTATGCCTCTACTGGATTTGTCTCAAAGACAAAATAATAATTATATATCGAAGGATATTATTGAATATCTATCTGAATTATTAGAATTGCCGGTAATACATATTTACGAGGTTGCTAGTTTTTATTCAATGTACAATTTAGAACCTACTGGTAAATATCTAATTCAAATTTGTGGTACTACACCATGCATGCTTCGTGGGTCAAAAAACATTACGAAATCCATAAAAAAACATCTTAAAATTGATATAAACGAAACCACTAAAGATAAAATATTTACTTTGAAAGAAGTGGAGTGTTTAGGTGCTTGCGTGAATGCACCAATAATTCAGGTAAATGATGATTATTACGAAGATCTAGATGAAAATAAAGTCATAAAAATATTAAAAGAATTAAAAAATATTACTTAGCCTCTATTAAAAACTATTTTTATAATTTCTTACCAAATTAACTACATACTCGACATTTTCTACAGGAGTGTCTTTTAAGATACCATGACCTAGGTTAAAAACAAAACTTTCACCATTAAAACTATCTAGAATATCAAGAACCTCATTCTTAATCTCTTCCCTTGATCCATAACAAAGTAATATATTATCTAAATTACCTTGAATAACCTTGTTATATTTTTTCTGAATATTATTTTTAACCCATATTTTAGGTAGATTTTGATCAATTGCTAAACATTCAAAATCTATATTTTGACAGATATTTTGATTCAAGACTCCAGCATTCTTAGTAAATAAAATAACAGGAATATCTGGGTATAACTCTTTTATTCTTTTAATTATTTTTTTATTAGGCTCTAAAACCCACTTATTAAACTGATTCTCCGGCAATATACCAGCCCAAGAGTCAAAAAGCTTAACAATCTCAACCCCAGCTTTAATCTGAAAAGATAAATAAGTGACTATGGACTCTATTAATATGTTTATTAATTTTTGAAAAAAATCTTCTTCCTTGATGGCTATAGATCTAATTTTTTCAAAATTTTTAGAAGAACCTCCTTCAACAATATAAGTAGCAATAGTCCAAGGAGATCCACTAAAACCTATAAGATTGGTTTCTTTAGGTTTCTTTGATTTAACGATATCTATAGTTTCAAAAACCGGATTTAAATAATTCTCAATATTGTTAAAATCAAGACTATCTAACTCTTTTTTTTCTGTAATTGGTTGTAATTTTGGACCATGATTTTTAATAAACTCTGTTTTTATACCTAATGCGTCTGGAATTACTAATATATCAGAAAATAAAATTGCTCCATCGAGATTAAATCTGTCTATTGGTTGTAGAGTTATTTTTGCTGCTAATTTGGGATTGTAACAAAGATCTAAAAAGTTTTCTTTTTTTAATCTAATTTCTCTATATTCTGGTAAATACCTTCCAGCTTGTCTCATGAACCATATTGGAGGAGTTGAGAATTTTTCTTTTTTTAAAGTTTTTAATAATTTCAAAATATATATTTATATTAGTTGTAGTAATAAGGAGGTGTCTTAAGTTCATAATAATAATTTAACAAATTTATTAACAATAACATATTCTTACTAAGCCTTACTGTAATTACTACTTTTTCACCTCCAAGTAAGATTGTAATTTTTTTTTAAATTTTATCAATAGTTAATAAAATCATTGGTAATATGTTTGTATTTTTTAGTATCTATTTATTTTACGCGAGTTGTTAATAGGTAATACTTTATTAACAACTTATTAACATTTTTTCTTGACGAATAAAAAACAAGGCTTAGATTGAATTCTGTTTTTATCGTTTCTTATATTAAGTTTTGAAGCGGTATATTTTGATGTTCAGATGTCATATAAGGATTGTTAAGATAAAAATTATATCTTTTTCTATATATTACCTACCTTAGTTTTTCATAAAAGCTGAAAATAAACTATAAACATTTACTTTTAAGGTAATTTCTTCATTTTATTTCATTTATCAATATGACCATAATTAAAACTACATCTTCTACTAATGGTAGAAGGTTTTTAAAAACTAACAAAGAAGTTAGTGATAACAATTCTACTCAGGAAGAGTTTAATTCTAAAGATAGTGACCAAACTTGTAAAGAGGTGGAAACTTTAGAACTAAAAACTCTTAAAGCTAATAGTGTTGAAGAAATTTTAGAACTAGCTAAGACATATAATGTTGAAAATGTCAGTGACCTTGGGAAGCAAGAAGTAATTTACCAAATTTTAAAGAGTTTTTCTATGAAAAACTATAATAACATTGTTGTAGGTGAGGGGGTTTTAGAAATTTTAACTGATGGTTTTGGATTCTTAAGAACTAACGAAACTAATTACCAACAAGGTTCAGACGATATATATGTCTCTCCCAATCAAATTAAGAGATTTGGACTTAGAACTGGTGATGTTGTTACTGGACAAGTTAGGGCTCCAAAAAAAGGTGAAAGATATTTTGCTTTACTGAAGGTGGAAAAAATTAATCATGGAGATGTTAGTTTAGCTAAAAATAGAGTTTTATTTGATGATTTAACACCATTATATCCTAATGAAAGGTTGGTCTTGGAAAATGATATTAAGGCTAACGCCTTAAGTTCAAGATTGATTGACTTAACTTCTCCACTTGGTAAGGGACAAAGAGCTCTTATTGTCGCTCCACCTAGGACTGGTAAGACATTTTTAATGCAAAATATTGCTAGATCAATTACTACGAATCACCCGGAGGTAACTTTAATAGTCTTATTAATTGATGAGAGACCGGAAGAAGTTACTGATATGAGGAGATCTGTAAAGGGTGAGGTTGTTAGTTCGACTTTTGATGAGTCCGCTATAAGGCATGTGCAATTAGCAGAGATGGTAATAGAAAAAGCCAAAAGATTAGTTGAAATGAAGAAGGATGTTGTTATTTTACTTGATTCAATTACAAGATTGGCAAGAGCTTACAATACTATAGTTCCCTCTTCTGGTAAAGTTTTAACTGGCGGTGTTGATGCTAACGCTTTGCAAAAGCCGAAAAGGTTCTTTGGTGCAGCAAGAAATATTGAACAAGGAGGATCATTAACAATTATTGGTACAGCTTTAATTGATACTGGATCAAGAATGGACGAGGTTATTTTTGAAGAATTTAAGGGTACTGGTAATTCGGAAATCGTTCTTGATCGTAAATTATCTGATAAAAGGATTTATCCAGCGATTGATGTTACTAAATCTGGAACAAGAAGGGAGGATTTATTGATGGACAAGGCGACACTTTCAAAAACTTGGATGATAAGGAAAATCATAGGATCTATGAATTCTGTTGAAGCTATGGAATTTTTGCTAGAAAAGATAAAAAATACTAAAGATAATAAAGAATTTTTTACCTCCATGAATATGTAAGAATAGTTATTTATCTTTAATATATTTACCAACTACTTAATAAGTGTTATAAAGTTTAAAAATAAAAAATATTCCACTATAAATCTCGTAAGTTATTTTTATTATATTGAACAATAATAAAGTTAATAAAGGTGTAAATAATAATTGACATAATAAACTCCGTTATAAAATTATATATATTGTAAAATTGTAGGTTTTGAATTGATAAAAATCCTAACTTAAGTAAGGAAAATACTCCTAAAAACAATCCGAATTGAATAATATTTTTTTTAAAATTATTAATATTTTTTTCTTGGTAATTGAAGAATAAAAACACTTTAATTAATAATATATATATCAGGGATGAAAGGCCAATTGAGGTGTTATTTAAAGAATCTACCAAAACCCCTATAATAAAAATAAACCAAATTGGAAGAATACCAACTCTGTATATAGTAAAGAAGAAGATAAGCATTATATCAAGATTAGGTACTAACCTGATATTGTTAGTGATATAAATATTATCTATATTTAATATTGTAAAAAATATAACTAACAACTTTAATGATATATTTTTATAGAATGATCTTTGCATGTAATTATAATTATAATATTAATTTATTTTTCATTATAATAAAACTTTTTTTTAAATCAAAAATATTATGAACACTAAAGTTAATTTAACCCCAAAAGAAATAGTTGCAGAATTAAATAAGTATATAGTTGGTCAAGATTTAGCTAAAAAATCTGTTGCCACAGCTCTTAGAAATAGATATAGAAGGAAAGAAGTAGGTAACCCCCTTAAAGAAGAAATTGTTCCAAAGAATATTCTTGCAATTGGTCCGACTGGAGTTGGTAAAACTGAGATTGCCAGAAGATTAGCAAAACTGGTTGAAGCCCCATTTATTAAGGTTGAGGCTACAAAGTTTACTGAAGTTGGTTATGTTGGTCGTGACGTTGAGTCAATAATTAGAGATCTTGTAGAAATTGCTATCAATCAAGTTAGTAATAAAAAGAGAGAGGAGGTTCAAGAGAAAGCTAAAGAAAAAACTAAAGAAATTATTTTAAATATTTTAATTGGTAAAGAGTCTTCGAAAGAAACTAGGGAAAAGTTTGAGAAATTATTAGAAACAGATTACCTTGATGATAAGGAAATAGAAGTTGAAGTTAAGGAGAGTTATAATTCTTCACCATTCTCTTCGAGTTTTGACGTTCCTGGGGGTCAAGCTAGTATGATAAATATTAGTGATATGATTGGAAAAGCAATTGGGGGCGATAAAAAGAAAAAGATTAAATTAAAAGTTGCTGATGCTAAAAAGATTTTAGTGGATGAGGAGTCAGAAGATTTAATTGATAAAGACGATATTACTAGAATTTCTGTTGATTTAGTGGAAAATGAGGCAATTGTCTTTATTGATGAGTTTGATAAAATTTGTGCTAAAAGTGTAAATAGAGGTAGTGGAGATGTTTCTAGAGAAGGCGTACAAAGAGACTTACTTCCTCTTGTTGAAGGAACTTCTGTGAGTACAAAATATGGTATAATAAAAACGGATCATATTCTGTTTATTGCATCGGGCGCTTTTCATACTGCTAAACCATCAGATTTACTTCCTGAATTACAGGGTAGGTTTCCAATTAGGGTTGAGTTACAACCCTTAACAGAAAAAGATTTAGTTAGAATATTGGTTGAGCCAGAATGTAGTTTAGTAAAACAATATATTGCTTTAATGAGGGTTGAAAATGTTGAGTTAAATTTTACCGATAGTGGTGTAAAGCAAGTTGCCAAAATGGCTTATAAATTAAATTCTGAAGTAGAAAACATAGGAGCTAGAAGATTATATACCTTACTTGAAAAAATTTTAGAAGATATAAGTTTTGAAAACTGTAATTGTAAAGAGGTTGTTAAAATTAAAATAGATCAAAAGTTTGTTGATAAATCTTTAAAAGATTTGATAGGGGGTAAGATAGATTTATCTAGATTTATTCTTTAGAAATTAATTATAGATCTTCCTTTTTATTTTTTTACCTAAGAATCTTAAAAAACCATTTCTCATTATTTTAAATTGAAAATAATAATTACTATTGTTATATTGATGTTTGAAGGGTGGGTAGTCGCTTATTTTTTAATAAGAGGAAAGTCCGGACTCCTAAAGGGAAAATGCCAGCTAACAGCTGGGCATTAAAAATAGTTTATTCTATCGATAATGACGGAAAGTGCCACAGAAAATATACCGCCATCTTAATGGTAAGGGTGAAAATGTGAGGTAAGAGCTCACATATATTATTGGTAACAGTAATGTAGGTAAACCCCATTTGGAGCAAAACCAAATAGAGACATGCGTATACCCTTTTGCATATCATGTCTGGGTAGGTTGCTTGAGGTTGTTGGTGACAGCAATCCTAGATGAATGGCTATCACTGATTATTTTTTATTTTCAGTACAGAATCCGGCTTATAGCCCTTCTTTATCTCGTCAAAACTTATTCCTTATAAGAAGGTTTTTGACTCACTTTTAATAAGAAATTTTTTGTTAAAAGTGTAGTTGAGTTTTAACAACCAGCGCTTCTCAATTAGCAACGTCTAACTGAATCGTAAAAACCTCTTCTTCAACTGTGTGATTAAATTTTTCAGAAAAATATTTTATATCAAGAAATTGAACATCCCTTCCTAATGTTTGAATTTTAATGTACTCCTGATTATCATTGATAATCTTTTTAAGTTCATCGCTACAAGAGATTTTAATGTTAATGTGGTCAGAAATATTAAAATCTTTTTCTTTTCTGTCTTGCTGAATCAGTCTTACTATATCTCTAGAAATACCTTCACTTTTTAGTTCTTTTGTTACGTTTAAATCTAATTCAATAAGACAGTTATTGCTTGAGAGTGGAAAGGTTTTTTCTGGGTCTTTAGGGGTTAGTTTAATTTCAAAATCATCTTTTGATAAAATTTCATTGGCAATTTTGATGTCACCATTTTTTAACTTAGTCCATTCATTATTTTTGGCGGCGCTTGATATTTCTTTTGTTTTTTTTCCAAATTTAATGCCAATTATTTTGAAATTTAGTTGTAACTTAAACTCTGCAAGTTCGGAAATGTTGTCGTTAAGTTCTATATTTTTAACATTAACTTCGTCTTTAATGATATTTTTAAAGTCAGATATGTCTTGAGATTTTTTGCTAATAATTTTTAAATTAGATAGAGGTAGCCTAACTCTTAACTTATGTTTATCTCTAATAAAAAGCGCTGTAGAACATATGTTTCTAACTAGGTCCATATTTTCAACCAACTTCTTATCTGACTTAATAAAAGATAGGTTTGGAACTCTTTGTAAATGTACTGATTTATTATTCATGGTTATTTGTAAATATATTTTAGGATCGCTGAAGTTTGTGATTCTTTTTGATATTTTTCTATTTCCCTTAATTAACTATTCCAATTTTTGTTATTTTCTCACCCTCATTAGTTAATATTTTTGTAAGTTCTTTTACATCCTTTTTTTCACAGATGGCAACCATACCAATACCACAATTAAATACTTTTTGCATCTCTTTTTCAGAAATACCACCTTTTTCTTGTAAAAACTGAAATATTTTTGGCCTCTTCCAGGAGAAAAAATCAATATCAATTGAGTGGTTTTTCGGAATAATTCTCATAATATTGTCAACTAATCCGCCGCCAGTAATATGGGCAAAAGCTTTAATTTTGTTGGTTTTTGCTGCTTTTAAGCATGACTTAACATAAATTCTAGTTTCTTTTAAGAGAACTTCTCCAATTGACTGTCCATTGTCAAAATTTTCTGATAAATTAATATTTTGATCAGAAATAATTTTATTAACCAGTGAAAATCCGTTAGAGTGAACGCCATTAGATGCCATTCCTAAGATGACGTCGCCATGATTGATATTGTTTTTTGGTAAAAGGTCTTCTTTTTCAGCGGCGCCAACACAAAATCCAGCTAAATCATAGTCACCATCTTTATAGACCGCTGGCATTTCTGCTGTTTCGCCGCCAATTAAGGCGCAATTTGCTTGTTTACAGCCATTAACTACTCCTTTAATAATTTCTTGACCAATATCAAGAGATAGTTTGTTACAAGAGAAATAATCTAGAAAAAATAAAGGTTCGGCATTTTGAACTATTAAGTCATTAACCGACATAGCTACCAAGTCAATTCCGATAGTGTCATATTTATTGAGTTTTTGTGTTAATTTTACCTTGGTTCCAACCCCATCATTGCAAGAGACTAATATTGGATTTTTATAGCCACACTTTTGTAGGTCAAATAGACCGCCAAAACCTCCAATATCTGGGCTTGATCCTGCTCTAGAAGTGCTTTTAACTAGAGATTTAATATTATTAACAAATTGGTTGCCCTTATCAATATCTACTCCTGATTTTTTGTAATTTTCGCTCACTGTTATTTTGTCGTTATATTATAACCCTAAAAACGGCAAAAATTAATTTTAACTGCTGTTTTTTTGGGTGGTGCTAAGTTGTATTTTATGTTTAATAAAATTAATTATCAATTATTGATCTTACAACGCTTTGCGCTTGTAACACATTATATAGTAAAGTACTTTAAGGTTAAAATTGTCAAAAAACTTCACCCCCACTAGCGCAGGCAGGAATTTTTTAATAATTTATGAATAAAATATTTTGAAAAAAACTGCCTTAAAGCCAGAAAAAGGCGTTAATTTAATAATTGCCTATTAAAAAACCGTTATTAGAATGGTTTTCGTTATATTTAGAGTTAAGTAAGTTTAATACATTGTTTTATATTGACGGTATTTTATATTTCCCTCCAAATTTCTTATTAATTTAAATTTTTAAAAGCATGGCTACAGGTAAAATTAAATGGTTTAATCCAACCAAAGGATACGGGTTTATAGTTCCTGATGAAGGGGGGGTAGATATTTTTCTTCATATTAGTAATTTAGGTGACGAAGATGCTCATTCTATAGAAGAGGATCAAGCAATTTCTTATGAAGTTGAAGATAATAGAGGTAAAAAATCAGCTGTTAACGTAAAGTTAGGCTAGTTTTTTTACAAAAATTAATTCTTTTTGAGAATTAAAGGCGCGCCACTTTGGTAGAAGTTTAATCTTAGATATTAATTTTCTAACATTATGTCTAATTACGACCGGAATAATGTTTTTGCAAAAATAGTTCGGGGAGAAATTCCTTCTACCAAGATCTACGAGGATAAAGAAATTTTAGCTTTCGAGGATGTAAATAAAGTGGCGCCAGTTCATATTTTGGTCATTCCTAAGGGTGAATTTGTTTCATTTTCAGATTTTGCTTCAAAGGTTGGGCCTACTAAGGTTGGCAACTTTTTTATAAAGGTGGCTGAAATTGCTTCTGACCAAGATCTCAATGATTCTGGATATCGGTTAATTACTAATAATGGTAGAGAGGCCGGTCAGACAGTTTTTCATTTTCATGTTCACATTATTGGAAGAAAAAAAATGAACGAATTGCTACCCTAAAACTTAAATAACCTGTCAACAACTTTGTTAGTACTAAGTTTAGGTAGATTTTAAAGATTTTATAATTTGGGACTGTCCCAATCATTGCGTTTTATTTGCCACTCTCTGGTCAATATCCGAACATTCCTACGGGGTATTTTTGTAGATTCTGAACCTCGAAGTCTTTTATTACTATAAATATACAATCTAAAAGTCTAGATTCTTTTTCGAATGAGTTTTCGTTCTCTGTTGCGGCTCTTATTTTTTTTGTTGAGATTCTCTATTTGATTGGTGGTATAGATCGTTCTCCTTATCTCTTTTGGGAATTGGCATAACTCTATGGCTAGCTCATTTACTTGAATTCGTCCTTTGTTTAATAGTTCAATGGTAAGTGGCTTGAATTCTCCATTCCTAGTTCTGGGAATGTT
>JGI20158J14315_10000217_pt1 | contig 40429 bp, 46 predicted proteins | sample COG_08_FD_14315 | JGI IMG/M metagenome (IMG submission 14315)
TTGCTTGGCTCGCATCTTTATACAAAATAGAAGCACAGCCCTCTGGAGAGATAACTGAATAGATAGAATATTCAAACATCATCATTGTATCTGCTACACCAATTGCTAAAGCGCCACCAGAGCCACCTTCACCAATCACTACAGAGATGATCGGTGTAGCTAAGGTTGACATCTCGAACAAGTTTTTAGCAATCGCTTCAGACTGGCCGCGTTCTTCAGCGCCAATACCAGGGTAGGCACCAGGTGTATCAATAAAAGTAATGACCGGCATGTTAAATTTCTCAGCCATCTTCATTAAGCGAAGCGCTTTGCGATAACCTTCTGGGCGAGGCATGCCAAAGTTATATTTGAGTTTTTCTTGGGTTGAACGGCCTTTTTGTTGGCCGATGAACATGACCGGTTGAGCGTCTAATTTGGCAATGCCGCCCACAATTGCGTGATCATCGCCATAGGCACGGTCGCCGTGAAGTTCGGTAAACTCCTCAAAGACTGAATCAATATAATCTAGTGTATAAAGTCGTCTTGGATGACGCGCTAGTTGAGAGATTTGCCAATCAGTCAATGAAGAAAATATTTTTTTTGTAAGAGTGCTACTTTTATCTTTTAGAGCCTGAGTTTCCTGCACAATATCAGCCTTGTCTTTAATATTGCAAAGCGCTTCTATTTTGTCTTCAAGTTCAGCAATAGGCTGTTCAAAATCAAGATAGTCTAAATTCATAAGGCGTTAAAATAAATTTTTAAATAATGATCGAATTATAGCAGATGGAACTATTAACACTAATATCTTTGATGTTCGCTACATTTGTGTATGCCATCTCTCCTGGGCCTGGAATATTTGCCGTATTAGCTACTTCAACACGCTACGGCCCTATTGCGGCTTTATGGCTTTCTATCGGCCACGTAATTGGCGACATTTTGTATGTTTCGATCGCTATGTTTGCACTTACATTTTTAGCGCAAACCATTGAACAAAGCATGGTGTATGTCAGAATTTTTGGTGCTGCTTATTTGCTTTATATCGGCTTTCAGCAATACCGCTCAATGGGCGTAAGTTTTAAAGAGGCAAAAATTAAAAAGTCGATTATACAACTACTTTTTTCTGGATTTATTGTAGGTGGAACCAATCCTAAAACTATTATTTATTATTTGTCTTTTCTGCCTATTTTTATCGATTTAAATAATCTAACACTGGCAACCGAAGTTCAGGTGATTGTGGTGGTGGGCATAACAGTTCTGTTTGTGCTAAGCCTAGCCAATATTCTCGGTCTGCGATTGAGAAAGTCCGTTAAAGATCCTGAAACTATTCAAAAAGTTAATAAAATAACTGGCATAACAATGATGTTAGTGGGTGTTTTTGTGGCATTATATTGATCCATGGATATTACCCAGTTTGTCGCACTATTTCTCATTGCCTTTGTATTTGTTATTACACCGGGACCAGGCACATTAGCAGTATTTGCCAAAAGTATGGCGCAAGGATTCATTCCTGCTTTTTATTTATCATTAGGTATGGTCTTGGGCGATTTGGCTTATTTGTCAGCCGTGATTTTTTCACTGGATTTATTCGCTGAAGCAATAATACCACTGATGGACTATGTTCGAATTTTTGGCGGGCTTTATTTGATTTATTTAGGCTATGGTACGTGGAATGCACATAAAGTAAATCTCAGTTCAAAGGCTAGTCATAAGACTAATACCAAGGAGTTTTTAACGGGGCTAATCATTAGCTTAACCAACCCTAAAGTGATTATTTTTTACATCGCCATTCTGCCAGCCTTTATTGATTTATCGCAAGTTAGCATGCTTTATGCTCTAGAGATTTTAGTCACCTTTGGCGTGGGGCTTGTTGTAGGTATTAGCATGATTAATAGTGCCGTAGTGCGAATCAAGGCTATATTTTCCAAGCCAGGAATGGATGTGCGTATTAATAAAATTAGTGGTGCAATCATGTTTTGCGTTGGTGTTTTGTTAGGATTTTCATGAGTAGTGATCGCCAATTGTCTCTTTGGATTGTACTTGCTATGCTATTTTGGGGTGCCTCTTGGCCGATTGCGAATGTATTGTCAAATTATATCAATGTGCATGAGTTTATCTCCTATCGCTACATCGTAACTACATTAACCATGGTGCCTGTGCTATGGATTATGAAACTAAGCTTTAGGATTGATTTTAAGAATTTTTTAGTGGCCAGTGTTGCTGCCATTTTGCTTGTCTACTACTCTAAATATTATTTTTTAAGTACCAAGCATGGTGCACCAGGTTTGGCAGGCGCTGTAGTTACAACATTAATGCCTGTATTGGTGTATTTGCTAATGATCTTTAGCAAGCAGAAGAAAACACGACTTAAAGATTGGCTGGCTTTGCTGCTTGGGGTTTTTGGGGTTCTGACTACCATGAATATTTGGCAGTTTCAGCTGAATGATATAGTTAGTGGCACAAGTGTGTATTTATTAGCAGCAGCGACTTGTTGGGCTTTAATGTCTATGGTTACAACTTATGCTAAGACTATTCCAGCTGCAACACTGAGTTTTTATATTTACTTGATGACCGCACTATTTGATTTAATATTCTTTTTTGAGCCAACGAACGGTTCAATTTTTGCTATGGGTAGCGTATTTTGGCTCAATTTTTTAATTGTTACTATTGGCTCAACGACATTTGCAACGACAGTTTATTTTTTAGGTATTGCGCAATTGGGCTCCAAACGGGCTAGTGTGTTTACTTTTTTGGTGCCATTTTTTTCAATTGGGTTAAGTGTTATCTTTTTGGATGAGCGTTTTTATTGGAGCTCTATATTAGGTGCTTTTGTCACCATAATATCTTTAATGATGCTTAATAAAATAAAGTTGAGCAAATATATTCGTTAACTAAACTTGTCAAGATTTAACAAAAACTCCTCAGCTGTTAAAAAATGTGAACCATCACATGAAAAATTTAGTGAGACGGTGCCATCGATAATATTAATACTGGCAGTCCTTAGGTATAGATTGTCATCGATAAATCTTAAATATTTAAACTGATCGAATATAAGACCAATCTGTTCTAGCGTTACAACCGCATCTATCGGGTAAGGCTCTCTAGAGTAAATAAGAAATAACTCTGGATTAATCACTTCATCGACAGTATGAATATTGTCATAATGTGGGTTGTTATAAGTGCGAATAAATAGTCTCGAACTTGCATAATGAATTTGTAAATGAAAAACACCATACTTTTCAAATAACTTTGTTGCAATTTTATGAACATCGTCAATAGAACGATCTAAAAGAGATGGGTGTCGATTTTGGTTAAACAAGTTGCTTCTAATGGAAGGGTCACCCTTAATCTGCTGCCAAGTTTTTTCTGGTTTTTGTAGCCTAACAATTGGCAAATTGTCAATATTTAAATCAACAAAAAGTAATCCAATCAACTTATTTTCATGAAAAATTTTGTGAGCCGCACTAATACAAGGCTCTAAAGTCGCCCTTGATATATAAGTTTTAGACAAGTAACATAACTTTGTTGAATCAACAGCGTCAAAGTAGGGTCTATTTGATAAATCTTGACCGGTAACATCTTCTCGAAACTCATCTTTTGAAACATTCGCACTAATTTGTACCCCAAGGTGGTCTGTTATGTAAGCAAGTTTGGCGTAATCATATTTATCTATAATTTGTTTTAAAATTTCCTCAGTTTTTTCTGACTTTATGATTTTTTTTGCACACTGTTCTGAACTGATGCGTAAGTTTTCACCAATGATATTGGAAAGGTTTCCACGTTGAGATTCAATTAAGTTTAAGAAGTCCATTATCTAGCTTTAGCATTTAATTAGACCCTATATGTTAATGATTTAGTAGTTAGCTAATTGAATAATTAGAAAATGTAATAATTCTGTAACAAAGATGTTTTATATTAAGTTTTTAAACCAGAATCTTGTAATAAAGAACGTAGAAGTACAGATGAAAAAACAATTAGCTGCAGAATTATTGGGAACTTTTACAATTGTTTTTGCTGGCACTGGCGCTATAGCAATTAATGCAATAACATCAGAACCAGGGCATGCAGGTATTGCAATTACCTTTGGGTTTGTGATTGTTGCCATGATTTATAGTTTTGCACATATTTCAGGTGCACATTTTAATCCAGCAGTTACAATTGCTTTTTGGATTATGGGCGAGTTTCAAAGAGGGAAAATTCTACCCTATATTGCTGCACAAATTTGCGGTGCAATTTTGGCTAGTTATAGTCTTTTTTTTCTGTTGTTTGAAAATATTGTAACAATGGACAAGGTAGCTTATTTAGGGGCAACATTACCAAGTGGATCCGTTTTACAGTCTTTTGGATTTGAATTAATCCTAACATTTATTTTGATGATAGTCATTAGCGCATCAGCCGTTCACGGGAAAGCAATTAAGAGCTTTTCTGGTATTGCAATTGGATTTACAGTAGGTTTAGAAGCAATGTTTGCCGGCCCTATTACTGGTGCAAGTATGAATCCGGCGCGCTCCATTGCACCTGCATTGGTCAGTGGCCATTTTGAGCATTTATGGATTTATATTATTGCACCTATAATAGGAGCAGCACTGGCCACAATTGTATATATCAAATTAATCAAATCATGAAAAAAATACTGATCTTATGCACGGGTAATAGTTGTCGATCCATTATTGCCGAGGCTTTAATTAATTTTCATTTGTCAGATTGTGTGAAGGCTTACTCTGCAGGGGTTGCATCAAGTGGAAATGTCAATCCAAAAGCGATTAATGTATTGCAGCAATACAAAATATGGGACAACTCTTATCATTCAAAACAGTTAGACACTATGTTGAATCAACATTATGATTTGGTTGTTACAGTGTGTGATAATGCTCAACAATCCTGCCCAGTTTTCCCTGGCAAGACCGAAGTTATTCATGTTGGATTTGCCGATCCAGATGGTCAGCCGTATAGTTCTTTTATTCATACGTACCATGAAATTAAAGCACAACTTATTTCAGTTGTAAAAGAGAAATTGTGTTAACCTATCAGTCTTGAAATAATCGGTTTTAATTCCACATGGATGTAATATATTGGTTAATTCCTAGCATGATTGTTGTTGGAATTATATTGGTAGTTATCTTAGTATTAAGTGTTAAAAATGGTCAGTTTGAAGATCTTGAAGGTGAAGGCCAACGTATTTTGTTTGATGACAACGAAAAAAGTAAATGAAAACCTTATTGCTAGTTGATGATGAGCCTGCTATTTTGCAGATGTTAGGAGACTATCTAAAATCTAGCTACACCATTAAACGCGCCATTAATGGCAAGACTGCTTTAAAGTTTATTCAGCAAGATAACCCTGAATGTATTGTTTTAGACTGGATGTTGCCAGATATGCAAGGCCCTGAAATTGTAGCTTGGGTTAGATCTAGTGAATTATATAAAGATATTCCAATTATCATGTTAAGTGCTAAATCAGAAGAGCTTGATAAGCTGAAAGGTTTCGATGTGGGCGCTGATGATTATATTACTAAGCCTTTTTCCTTAAAGGAGCTTCATGCTAGAATTAAGTCATTATTAAGAAGAAGCTCGACTAATATGAACGATTCTATTTGTATAGGAAATATTTGTATTGATACAACATCTCTTAAATTTAGTATTGATAATCAACTAATTGAGCTTACCTCAAGAGAGTTTAAATTAATGAAGTTGCTAATGAAAAACCCACAACGTATTTATTCAAGGGGACAGCTAATCTCTTTGGTTTGGGGGTCTAGTTCAGTAATAACAGATAGAGCTGTAGATGTTTGCGTCTCAAGATTAAGAAAGATACTTAAAGAAAACGATCAAGATTTATTAAAAACAGTTAGAGGTATTGGCTATAGGCTGATAGATAATTAATGATTGATGGACGATATAAAGAAAAGGTTCGCTTATTATTGACAGTATTTTTTGCTGTCTTAGCCGGTTCTATTACTGGATATTATTGGCAAATTTTGTCTTTATTTTTATTCGGCTATATTATTTGGATGCTAGACCGATTTTTTGAAATTGAATCTTGGCTATCTTCAGGCGTTTCTTTTGAGTCGACCCCGTTTGGCGATGGATTATGGGATCGCTATATTAACCATGCCATTAAGCAGAAAAAGACTATCGCTTCTGGAAAAAAGCGCAATCAGCAAATTATTACTCGCTTTAATGAAATTTTAAGATCATTTCCCTTTCCGACAGTTATTATTAATGCCTCTAATGAAATTCAATGGATGAATAAAACTGCTGCAACAATGCTTAATCTTCACAGAAAAAAAGATACCGGTATTACTATTAATAATTTGATTAGACATGAAGAGTTTGCAGAAAAATTAGCTAGCAGTAAGCCAAGTGAGTTTCAAATGCAGGCGCCAAGTAATGAAAAGACGATTTTATTGGTATCAATCTCAAAGCTAAATAGAAATATTAGAATCCTTTCGGTTCGAGATATTTCAGAAAGATATCGACTTGAAAATATGAGAAAAAGTTTTATTGCTAACGCCTCTCATGAGATGCGAACTCCGCTAACTATTGTTAATGGTTATTTAGAAATGTTGCAACAAAATTCTTCTTTAGATAAAAAAGCACAGAAAATGGTAGCGACCGCTTTTGAGCATTCAGGCAGGATGAACGAGCTAATTAAAGATTTATTACTACTATCAAGTTTAGAGGAAGAGGGCGATTCGAAGACAAACATAAGCAGAGTTAAGCTTGGAGAGGTTATTTATGAAGCGCTAGAGCATATTAAAAGCGCCATGCAAGTTAATCAGAAAATGCACATTCATGTTGATGAACATATAGAAATCGAAGGCGTTAGATATCAGTTTTATAGCATAGTTTACAATCTGCTGGAAAATGCGATTAAATATTCAGACAAATTAGGCAATATTAATGTCAATTTGAAGGTCGAAAATAACAATGCTGTTTTAATTATTAGTGATGAAGGTAAAGGCATGGATGAGTCAACTTTGTCGAGGATTGTTCAGCCTTTTTATAGGGCGAGCTATGTTCAGTCAGAAGGTATTCAAGGAACAGGCCTAGGTATGAGTATTGTTAAAGAGGCAGTTGAAAAAAACAACGGCCACCTGTTTATTTCTAGTAGTATTAATCAAGGATCAGAGTTTAAAATAGTCTTTTCTAATTACTATATTAGCGAAAAAAATCAAAATTAATTGATGTGTGTTTTTGTAATATTTTTGTAACATTAGGGTCTTATACTTTGAAGCTGTAAGAAATTACAAATTTAAAATTATAAAAATTAGGAGGCGATATGCTAACCAAGAAAATACTAACAACATCGGCAGTAGTGGCTGCAAGTTTTTTAACAGCTCCGGTTCAAGCGCGAGATTATATTGAAATTGTTGGATCTTCAACTGTCTTTCCATTTGCAACTGTAGTTGCAGAAACTTTTGGTAAAAAAACAGGCATGCCAACACCAAAAATAGAATCAACTGGTTCTGGTGGCGGCATGAAGCTTTTTTGTAAAGGCGACGGTATTGATACGCCAGATATTACTAATTCATCTCGTCGTATTAAGATGAGTGAGTTTGAACAGTGTCATAAAAATGGAGTCACAGATATTACNGAAGTATTAGTAGGTTTTGATGGTATTGCTATAGCAAATTCAAGAATTGGCGCTAATTTTAATGCCTTAACACGTAAATCTTTATATTTGGCATTGGCAGCCAAAGTGCCAGCAAGCGCTACTGGAAAAACTTGGAATAAAGAAGAAATGATTGATAATCCGTTTACTAATTGGAATGAAATTGATTCAAATTTGCCAAATGTTGCGATTAAAGTTTTAGGTCCTCCACCAACATCGGGTACTCGTGATGCACTTCAAGAGTTGGCAGTAGAAGGCGGATGTAAAAAGTTCCCTCATATGAAAGCTATGAAAAAGACTAATAGCAATGAATATAAAAAACTTTGCCGTACTATTCGTGAAGATGGAAAATATGTTGAGATGGGTGAGAACGACAATCTAATTATTTCCAAATTGGTTAATGACAAAAACACATTAGGTATATTTGGCTTTTCATTCTTAGATCAAAATGCCGAAAAAGTAAAAGGCGCTGATATTGATGGAAGCCCAATCAATTTTGAGAATATTGCCTCAGGTGACTATCCTGTCTCTAGACCACTTTATTTTTATGTTAAGAATTCTCATCGAGGAAAAATTCGCGGAATGGATGAGTTTATTAATGAATTTGTAGATGAAGATACTTTTGGCGAAGAGGGTTATTTGGTGGACAAGGGCTTAATCCCTTCTCCTGAAGCCCGACGAGCTCAGTTTACTGCAGATGGAAAAAACGCAACCAATCTTAAATTATAAAAAATAATTTGATATGATTAAAAAAGCCCTGCTTATTAAAGTTGGGCTTTTTTAACTCTAAGAATTGAACTTTATATATAATCTACAACTTAATTCTTCTATTAAAAGAGAAATTTGATGAGTGATCTAAATTTATTTTCAGTACTAATCCTTAGTGCACTGATCGTATTTTTCTTAAGCCAGAAAAAAGCAAAGAATTGGCAAACTAGCGCTGGTAGCGAAAGGGTTCATTCTTTACCTGTTTACTATGGCTATTTTGGCTCTATTTGGACAGTTATACCAGCTCTATTTGTATTTGCATTCTGGTCATTTTTTTCAACAAACGTCATTTCAACGATGGTTGTTGGACAGTTTGTAGAATTACAAGCTTTAGATAAATCGAGCTTAAGTTTGGCGCTTAATGAGATTTATTTAATGTCGGACGCTAGCATTGTACCTAGCCTATCTGATAATACTNTCAAGGCTCAAGCGGCAAATTTGTTTATGCAATACTCCCAGTATAGCGCAATATTTAAAAGTATAACAGTACTGGCAATTGCAGCGCTTGGNTTTATACTGACTTACTGGCGCATTACACCAACAACCAAGGCANGAAATAGCGTTGAAAATATAGTGGTCTATGCTTTGTTGAGTTGTGCTGTTATTGCAATTTTAACAACAGCAGGTATTATTTTTTCCGTATTACTTGAATCCATTGAATTTTTCAAAACGATTCCAGTTAGTGATTTTTTATTTGGCACTCATTGGTCTCCACAAATTGCACTTCGAGAAGACCAGGCAGGTTCTTCAGGAGCTTTTGGAGCTGTTCCATTGTTTTGGGGTACGATTTTTATCTCTCTAATTGCAATTATTATCGCAGGCCCACTTGGACTAATTTCGGCAATTTATTTATCAGAATATGCAAGCAAACGAGTACGTTCAATTGTTAAGCCAGTTTTAGAGATTCTTGCTGGTGTGCCAACCGTAGTATATGGTTTTTTTGCCGCACTTACTATTGGCCCTCTTGTTCGTGACTTTGGATATTGGTTGCGAGAAATGGGGGTTAATTTAGATATTCAAATTCTTGCTAATTTGACTGTGTCAACTGAGTCTGCTTTAGCAGCAGGCTTAGTAATGGGGATGATGATTGTGCCTTTTATCTTATCATTATCTGATGATGTTATTGCAGCTGTTCCTGATTCTATGAGGGACGGCTCAACAGCAATGGGCGCCACAAAGTCAGAAACTGTATGGAAAGTGATTATTCCAGCAGCTTTACCGGGCATTGTCGGCGGTTTTTTATTGGCAATATCTAGAGCAATTGGCGAAACCATGATAGTACTAATGGCAGCAGGTGTTGCGTCAAATTTAACAGCAAATCCAATGAATTCTGTAACAACAGTAACTACACAAATTGTAACTCTTTTAACAGGAGATCAAGAATTTGATAGCGTTAAAACTTTGGCAGCTTTTGCTTTAGGATTGGGTTTATTTATTACTACACTTGTGTTAAATATTATAGCCTTACATGTGGTTAGAAGATATCGAGAACAATATGAATAATACTAAAATAGTACAAGCTAGTTTAAAAAAACGCTACGCTAAAGAAAGAAGATTTAAAGCTTATGGAATATTTTCCATTAGCTTAAGCCTGTTGTTTTTATCTTTTTTGTTATTTGATATCACTCATAAAGCAATGCCTGCCTTTACCCAAACATATTTAAAGCTGGATATTGATTTTTCGTATAAAAATTTAAAATTAAAGGAAGGGTCTAGATATTCAGAGAAAGAGCTTTTTTCTGCATCGTATAGGCAGCTAACTTCAAAATCTTTATATGAGATATTTCCAGAGGTAACCAATCGAAAAGATAAGAAAGTGTTAAGAAATTTTGTATCCTCAGGCGCTCAGTATAATTTAAGAGATTTAGTGATAGAAAATCCAAGCTTGATTGGTACAAAAAAATCAATATGGGTTCTTGCTGATGATGATATTGATTCTTTTGCTAAGGGGTTGATAGATCGAAACTTGCCTGAATCTGAACGCAGAATTAAAGATAATCAGCTAGTATGGATTGATACACTTGAGGCAGATAATAGAATAGAAAAAAGACTAAATATTGGATTTTTAACTCAGGGAGATTCAAGAGAGCCAGAGCAGGCAGGAATCTGGGGTGCGATTAAAGGATCCTTTTTTACAATGCTGATTACCTTAATACTAAGCTTTCCAATTGGTGTTGCGGCCGCAGTATATTTAGAAGAGTTTGCACCGAAAAACAATTGGTTTGTGGACTTAATCGAGGTAAATATTAATAATTTAGCCGCGGTTCCATCAGTGGTTTTTGGTATTTTAGGCTTAGCTGTTTATATTAATTTATTTGGTTTGCCAAGATCGGCACCCTTAGTTGGTGGACTGGTTTTATTTTTAATGACGCTACCAACCATTATTATTGCTACACGAGCTGCAATTAAATCTGTTCCGCCTTCAATCCGAGAAGCTGCACTTGGCGTTGGTGCATCAAAAATGCAAATGATTTCGCACCATGTTCTACCTTTGGCGATGCCAGGAATCTTAACAGGCTCAATTATTGGTATGGCTCAGGCGCTAGGAGAATCGGCACCATTGCTAATGATTGGTATGGTTGCCTTTGTTGCGGATATACCGCAAGGTTTTATGGATCCTTCAACTGTATTGCCAGTTCAAATATTTATTTGGTCAGATTCTCCAGAAAGAGCTTTTATTGCACTGACTTCAGCTGCAATTGTAGTACTATTGATTTTTTTATTTTTAATGAATTTGCTTGCAATTATTCTGCGCAAAAAATTCGAAACTAGGTGGTAAGTATGCGAAAAGGGACCGATGTAGAATTATTACAAAATCTTGGGGATACTGTTGGCAAGCCATTAATTGATGGCGACTCAAGAATGAGTTGTAGTAAAGTGGATGTTTTTTATAATAACAATAATCAGGCAATTTTTGATATCAGTGTTGATCTAGGAAAAAATGAAATTTTAGCCATGATTGGCCCTTCTGGGTGTGGCAAATCAACCTTGTTAAGATGCCTAAATCGCATGAATGACACTATTGAGGGATGTAAGGTTGAAGGTGAAATAACACTTGACGGTATAGATGTCTATTCAAAGAATATTGATCCTGTACTATTGCGCTCTAATGTAGGTATGGTTTTTCAAAAACCTAATCCATTCCCAAAGTCAATTTATGATAATGTTGCTTACGGACCTAGATTGCATGGACTTGCTAGAAATGGAGCAGAGTTAGATGATTTGGTTGAAGAAAGTCTGATTAAGTCCGGCCTTTGGAAAGAAACAAAGGATCGTTTAAATAAGCCAGGAACAGGATTATCGGGAGGGCAGCAACAACGTTTATGCATCGCTCGAACGATTGCTGTGAAACCAGAAGTTATTTTAATGGATGAGCCAACATCAGCGCTTGACCCTATTGCAACAGCAACAATCGAAGAGCTAATGTATGAGTTAAAATCATCTTATACTATTGCTGTTGTGACTCATTCTATGCAACAGGCGGCAAGGATTTCCGATAGAACGGCCTATTTTCATTTGGGCAGGTTGGTTGAAGTTAATGAGACAAACAAAGTGTTTACTAATCCTGAGCATGAATTAACAGAAAATTATATTACAGGTAGATTTGGATAATTAAGCTATGAATACACAAGACCACATATCGAAAGAATACAATGATGAGTTAGAGCAATTACGAGCCAAAGTTTTAAATATGGGTGGCCTAGTTGAAGATAGTTTTAATGATGCTACTAAAGCCTTACTAAAAGGGAAGGTTCAACTAGCAAGAGAAGCCTCTAAAGAAGACTATAAGATTAATGCTCTTGAAGTTTCTATTGATGAAGATTGCTCTAACATGATTGCACTCCGACAGCCTGCAGCAAGCGACCTTAGAAATATCTTTGCAGTCGTTAAGATTGTGACTGATCTTGAAAGAATGGGAGATGAAAGTGAAAAAATTGCGAAATTTACAGCTGAGTTAAGCACTAATTCTCATTCAATGAAGTTTTATAATTCTCTTAAATCTCTTGTGCAAAATACCAGAGAAATGCTTTCAGCCGCATTAGATTGTTATGCTCGATTAGATGCTGAAAAGGCGTTAGAGGTGTTAGAGTTAGATAATGAAGTGGATGCTGAATTTATAAATGTGAATCGTATTTTAACAACCTATTTATTGGAAGATATTAAGAATATTGAAGACACTATTAAGGTAATGTGGTGCGCACGTTCAATCGAGCGAGTTGGTGACCATGCAAAAAATATCTGTGAATATGTTGTTTATATTGTTAAAGGTAATGATATTAGACATGTGATTGATGAAGAAAGTAGACAGGGACGAGAAAAATGACAACAGACGAAATTCAAAAAAAAATCGAATTAGCCATTAAGGATTCTATAGTTACAATGCAGGGCGATGGCTGTAATTGTTCAACAGTCGTTGTTTCATCAGCTTTTGAAGGTATGTCTTTACTAGCTCGTCAAAAAATGGTACTCGCTACTGTACGTGAAAATATTGATTCTGGAGAGTTGCACGCGCTAACGATTAAAGCCAGAACACCTGAAGAAATGGTCTAGAGCTTATTCGTTTTCATGCGCTACTTGTACTTGAACTTGTTGATCAAAGTCTATTGATATGTCAATATTTATCGGTCGACAACATACTGAGCAATCTTCGATATAACTTTGTTCATCCTCAGAACAATCTACTTCTATTTCAATGAATTCTCCACAATAAGGGCACATGATTGAGTGGTTCTGTACGCTAAACATCAATATCCCGATCTTTTAAGTCTTGCATAATGGCTTGTCTAACAGCATCTGAATAATTAATCCAACCAGTTATTTCGCTACTATGGCGTTTGCAGCCAATGCAATAATTAGCTTTATTGTATTTNCAAATACTGACACATGGGGTTTTGATTACTTGATTTTGCTGCATTAGATCATTATAGATTGAGCTTATACTAATCGGTGTAGTGAATGTAAAATATGCACCTTCATTTAAATACAATTATATTATGGGATTTACAAAATTAGGCTTATCGGATGCTATTTTAGAGGCCGTTAAAAAGCAAGGCTACGATACTCCTTCTCCCATTCAAGAAAAATCCATCCCTTTAATTTTAGAAGGCAAGGATGTGATGGCTGCTGCACAAACAGGTACAGGTAAAACAGCTGGATTCACGCTACCAATTTTGCAACTGCTATCTAAAGGCCAGCCAACTAAATCAAATCAAGTTCGCACATTAATACTAACCCCAACTCGCGAGCTTGCCGCTCAAGTGCAAGATAGTGTGAGCACGTATGGTAAGCAATTGTCGCTTAAATCAACAGTTGTATTTGGCGGTGTTAAGATTAATCCGCAAATGCAAAAATTACGTGGTGGCGTGGATATTTTGGTGGCTACGCCAGGGCGTCTATTAGATCTTTATTCTCAAAATGCGGTGAAGTTTGATGAGCTTGAAATCATTGTATTTGATGAAGCTGATAGAATGCTAGATATGGGTTTTATTCATGATATTAAGAGAATTTTAAAAATTTTACCGGCAAAAAGACAAACGTTAATGTTTTCAGCTACGTTTTCTGACGAGATTAGAAAGTTGGCAAAATCATTGGTTAATAATCCTGTAGAAATCTCTGTCACTCCTCGCAATTCAACCGTAAAATCTGTCAAACAATGGATTCATCCGGTAGATAAGTCTAAAAAACAAGCACTATTAACTCAGCTTATTAAAGACCATGGTTGGTACCAGGTATTGGTATTTAGTCGAACTAAGCATGGCGCTAATCGTATCGCTACACAGCTGGGCAAAAAAGGCATTAGTGCAAGCGCTATTCACGGTAACAAATCTCAAGGTGCGCGTACTCGAGCCTTAGCTGATTTTAAAAATGGCAAGGTAAATGTACTAGTGGCAACTGATATTGCCGCACGTGGTATTGATATTGCCGAGTTGCCACACGTGGTTAATTTTGATTTGCCTCATGTGCCAGAAGATTATGTCCACCGTATTGGTAGAACAGGGCGTGCTGGCTCAAAAGGCGAAGCAATATCGTTGGTTAGTGCAGATGAGGTTAAGCAATTATTTGATATTGAGCGTCTTACGCAAAAAAAGCTAGAGCGAATTATGGTGGATGATTTTGTGCCAGACCATAATCTACCAGAGTCTTTGAAAAAGCAACTCCCTCCTAAAAAGAAAAAGCCCAAAAAAGACAAAAATAGAAACAAGCCTAGATACGGCAAAGACAGCAATTCTCAAGAAAATAAAGCTAAAAAGAAAAAAGACTTCTGGGGCAATAAGTCTAATAAAAAGTCTAAAAATAATAAATTAAAAACTTCAGAAAAACCAGATAAGTAGTTTTTATTACAATTATTTTGAGCTAGACCAAGTACAATTGAGACTCTCACAAACATTAAATAAATATTATGAGTTGGTGGACAACAGTTTTAGGTGGTGCATTTGGATTTATTTTAGGCGGACCTCTTGGTGCGTTACTTGGCGCTGCTTTTGCGGGAAATTTTTCAAAAAATAAAACTAATTTTGGCGGGTTTTCTAAAGACTATCATTTAGGTGATCAACAACGCGTTCAAGCGGCTTTTTTTAGTAGCCTATTTTCAGTTATGGGCTATTTATCCAAGGTTGATGGTAAAGTTTCAAAAGAGGAAATTCTTCTAGCACAGCAAGTTATGCAGCATATGCAGTTAGCTGATGATATGCAGAAAGTAGCCAAAGATTTGTTTAACCAAGGCAAACAGGCAGATTTTAAATTGGATGAAGTGCTAGAGCAGTTTCGCATAGAAAGCCATAGGCGTACTCATTTAGTTCGTATGTTTTTAGAGATTCAAATCCAGGCTACTTATGCTGATGGCGTATTGGATAGTACAGAACATGATGCGCTTAAATATATTGCACAAAAATTACATTTCCCGCTTAAAGAGCTTGAAAGTCTAATTCAACAATTTGCCGCTAGTAGTGGCAGAGCAGAAAAGTTTACTATTAACGATGCTTATAAAGTATTAGGTGTTGAGAAAAGTCAAACTGACAAAGAAGTCAAGCGTGCCTATCGTCGTTTACTAGCTCAGCATCATCCTGATAAATTAGTGGCTAAAGGTTTGCCAGAGGAGATGATGACTATCGCTAAGGAAAAAACCCAAGAGATTATTAGCGCTTATGAACTCATCAAAAAGCAACGCAAGATGCGATAATTTGAAAAAATAAAGGAAAAATATGAAAATTAAATTTACCTTACTGACGCTAATAATTTTAGCATCCTTATCTGCAAAAGCAGGACTTTGGGAAAAGATGACTACTATGGGTGCGCAAACCATTAAGCCTTCTTCTGAATACTTGGTTGAAACTGCTGGGTGGAATATTCGTGTGTATGAGTGGGTTCCAGCCGACAATCCAAATACACGCTGTATGTTTGCAGCCGGCTCACAAAAAGGCGGAGTAGCTTGCTACTCAATCAACAATTAAGCTGATGTTTGAATTATTTATCCTTGGTTTTATTGTGGCGGTCGTCTTTTACTTAATCAGAAAGAATATTTAATCAAGGTTTGTTAAAAATACAAATAATCTATACATTCACTTTTTAGCAAGTTTGTCTTGACTGAAGTCCAAATTTTTCATCTAATAAAATTTTGTTAAACATATGTTTTATCTTTAAAAATTATGCCTAACCCAATCGCCATTTCAATTGTAGAGTCAATATTGTTCCCTGATTGTAGTGACCTATACCTGCGTAAAAATATTACAGAATTAAGAGTTAACAGTATTCGCAAAGCCTTAACGTTAATCAAAAAAAACCCTATTGATTTCATTGTGGTAGAGTTTTTTTATGCGTACAGTACAAATTATAGTGGCATCTATAAATCTAACTTGGAAGTACTGCTGGTAAGTTTAATTAAATACTCCCCCAAGACCAAAGTGATCGTTTTAGCCAAAAAGAAAGAAATCAAATATATCGGCGTTTTAGATACTGTAGATTACCCTGTACATGGCGTATTACAACTCCCCGTCTCACTTACTCAAATAGAAAGTTTACTTGATTAATGCTATTAGCAAGCAAGTGCTTAATATATAGTCTTGATAAAGTATTCTCTTAGTATGGTGTGAGATTTTTAGTAAATTTTAAAAAAATAGAGATTGATAGAAGATGATTCAACACTCACTCCAAGGTAATTCTTAGTTGTCTCTTTGAAAAAGCGTTAAAAAGTTATTTTAACTTATCGCTATATTTGAATGAATGACAAAAAACTGCTATGAGTGATGGCGTCAATATTAAGATTTTTATTAAAGTTAATTTTTGCAGTATTTGATTCTTTTAAAGCGCCAATCTGCAAAAATGATATAAGCTTTTTGAAGTATCCAACTAACAATTGGAAGGGTGGCTATTTTGGCAAGTATTTTAAATTTTGGTAACGCTGACCAAATGACAATAAAAGCATCCACGCCAATCTTTAGCTCGTTTTTTTCATCTTTAACATGTAATAGTTTTAAGCTATTTTCATAAGTGAAGCCTTCTTCAAGAGCCAAGTTCTTGTTGCGGGTAATATCGATCCATTCAAAGGTTCCACCTGGAGATATCTTTTGATAGTAGCTAATCTCTTTCGAGCATAACCCACATTTGCCATCATAAAAAACTTTAATCATGTTTTTTTATGATGCCTCAGTTAATGACCTAACCGTATCAATATCTTTATCGCCTCGGCCTGAAAGGTTAACAACAATGGTTTTGTTTTTGCCAAGCTTTTTAGCCAGTTTGATAGCATAAGCAATGGCATGAGAAGATTCTAACGCAGGCAAAATTCCTTCAATTCTAGTGAGTTTGTGGAAAGCATTCAAAGCTTCCTCATCAGTAATGGCGACATATTTCGCTCTTTTAGAATCTTTCAAATACGAATGTTCGGGTCCAACACCAGGATAATCCAAACCTGCAGAGATGGAATGTGTTGAACCGATTTGCCCATTTTCATCACACACAATATAGGTTTTGTTGCCATGGAGTACACCAGGCTTGCCTTTATTTAATGGTGCAGAGTGCTGGTTAGTATCTAAGCCTAAACCCGAAGCTTCTACACCATACATATCAACGCTAGTGTCATTAATAAACGGATGGAACAATCCAATAGCATTTGAACCGCCCCCTACACATGCTACAAGCGCATCTGGCAAGCCACCAACTTGTTGCGAAAATTGCTCCTTAGTTTCCTGACCAATAACGCTTTGAAAGTCACGCACCATCATTGGATATGGATGAGGCCCAGCAACAGTTCCAATAATATAAAAAGTATTGTCAACATTAGTGACCCAATCTCTCATGGCTTCATTTAATGCATCTTTCAAGGTTTTAGAGCCTGATGAGACAGGCACAACCGTAGCACCTAAGAGTTTCATTCTATAGACGTTAAGCGCTTGTCGTTCAACGTCTACTTCTCCCATAAAGACAACACATTCTAGACCAAGTCTTGCCGCAACAGTTGCACTGGCAACACCATGTTGCCCAGCACCAGTTTCGGCAATAATTCGAGTTTTCCCCATTCTTTTCGCGAGCAAAGCCTGACCAATGGTATTGTTTATTTTATGAGCACCAGTATGATTTAAATCTTCTCGCTTAAGATAGATTTCAGCACCACCTGCATACTTGGTTAAGTTTTTTGCGTGGTATAAAGGCGTCTCTCTACCGACGTAACTCTTCAGATCTTCTGTAAATTCTTTTTTGAAGTTAGGGTCTTTTAACGCTTCTTCATAGTTTAATGCTAAAGATTTTAACGGCTCAAATAGCGTTTCTGCTGAATAATTTCCGCCATATGCTCCAAAATGACCTTTTTGGTCAGGAAAATTATAATGCTGTTGCACTACTACCTACCTCCTTGGGCGTAAACTGCCGCTTCAACTAGTAGAGCGGCAATTTCGTCTTGTGCACCTAGATAACTTGAAACAGTGATTTCTACATTAGGGTTGTTTTTTTGCCCAATTTCAACTTCTTCAGGTATGTCTTCAGTTACATGTCTTCCCGCAGATAAGAAATACGGAACGACGGTAATATGAGTGGCACCTTGTTGACAGCAATTATCGATTGCATCAGGAATTGAAGGCTCTGCTAGTTCTAAAAATCCATGTTTAACAAAATCAAATTTTTCGTTAACAAGACGTTGCATCTGAGACGATAACTGGGCAACCTCCTGGTTAGATGATTCTTTTCTACTTCCATGTGCAACAAGCAATAATGCTTTCATTAGTAATTCTCCTGTTTTATTTTTATGTATCTTTTTTTTGCAGCTCGACTTGATTCAGAAATTGAAACAATAGGCTGATTTAATATAGGTTGTGACGGTAAATATTTAGTTATATATTTGTTCTTTATATCATATTTTTGTTCTTGTATTATCGGGTTAAAAATACGGTTAAACTGAGCAGAGTATGGTGCAGTGCCAGCAACCCATTGCCACCCCATAGTGTTAATCGCTAAATCACCATCTACTAAATTATTCCAAAACCAACGCGCACCTTTAAGCCAATGTATGCCTAGATTTTTAGTTAGAAATGAGGCAACCACCATTCTTGATCTGTTATGCATCCAACCTTCTTCATATAATTGATGCATTGCAGAATCTATTATATCAATTCCAGTTCTAGAGGATTTCCACAACTCTAGTAAAATATCATCACCATTCCAAAGAACCTCATTATCACAGTATTGATAGACAGATTTTAAATAAGCATCTGGAAAATGATACAAACTATATTTGGCAAACTCTCTCCATATTATTTGCTTCATAAAAGTATGAATACCAAGTTCACATGAAGCGTTTGAAGTGAGCAAAACCTGATCTAATGTTTGGTATAAATCAGCAGTAGAAATCTCACCAAAGTTAATAGCTGCAGATATTTTAGCTGTAGCATCTTCAGATACATAGTCTCTTAATTTATCGTATTCATGTAAATGGTTTTGGATAAACTGACCAATATTTTTTTGAGCGTTTTTCTCTCCAGGCTCCCAATATTTTTCAAATTTTAAATACCATTTATTTTTTGGAAGTAGTTGTAAATCTTGTAAATAAGTCGTTCTTTCAGAAAGATTAAAATATTGTTTTTTTGTAATTTGACACAATTGTTGCTCAAGTTTGTTTTGGGTGATTACTTGGTTAAATTTATTCAAAAAAGGTGTATAAATTTTGTAATAAGTGCCCGTTTTGGTGTGTAGCGTTTCTGACTCCAAAATTGTGTCTCTACCAACATAATTTAACTGGCAATTTTGAGGTAAATGACTGAGAACATCTTCATCGATTTTTATCTGAATTGGATTGCTTGACTGGTTACAAAAAATAGCTTCAATATTTTCTTTAGTTATTTTTTTATTTAGTATTTCTGAAGCGTTATTTCGATAATAATTTAGTCTAATTCCAAGCGCTTTTAGCTCTTTTTCTAAAATTCCTAAGCTTTGATTTAAATACCATTGGGCAGCCTCTCCAATAAACCACTCGTTATCATTAGGCATAATATANACCGCTTCAAGCTGATCAGACGACTCAATCGCTTTTTTTAGAGCTAAATTATTTTGAATACGTAAATCGTTCCTAAACCAAATTAAGCTATTCATGATATTGATGGCGCATTTGTTGACGGAAAATATTAGCCGCAATTGTATTGTTATTACCAAGAACAATTACATTAATATCTTCTAGTAAATTTTCAATATTTTTGTCTATTTTCCCAAAAACAAAAATAGGAATATTAATCTCATGTAAGGTCTTAGCAAGCTGATCAATATCTTCTTTAGAAGGTTGTTCAAGAATAATAAAGAGCGCCTTAGCGGCAGATTTCTCAATCACTGCTTGATAATATTTATGCGGCAATAAACTTCCAAAAAATAAAGCTTGATAATCTTGAGCAATAATCATATTACTCATTAACATTAGGTTGGTTTCACTCTGAGGAGAGCTAGTAAAAATAACCTTTTTAGAATTATTTGACAAACTGTTATCGTGATGGAATCGACTTGACAAGCGAGTTTTTAGCCATTTATTAAAGAATCCAGATTCTGCTTCAAGTTCTTGATTGTCTGAATAATAATCAAGAAGAGGCATAAGGAACTTTTCAGACACCATCTCAATGGGATACAATGAACTCATGTTATTAAAAACACTATCAACTCTTGTATAACTGAAGTCTGATACGGCAGTTTTTGCTTTCCTAATAGGCTCTTCCCATAAGTCTTCAACATTAGAATCAATTCTAGAATCTTCAGGCGAATCTATAATTTTTTTGATATTAGCAAAGCCATGCCCATCGCTAATTAATTGTTTAATACGATTTACCTGATGAACATCTTCTTGTTTGAAAAGTCTATGACCTTTCGGGGTGCGCTCCGGTTTAATGAGGCCATAGCGCCTCTCCCAAGCCCTCAAAGTTGATGCGTTAACGCCAGTTAAGGCGCCAAATTCTCTAATCGGAAATAGTTTTTTTGTTTTCATAATTATACAAATTATACAATAAATTTATTTTTGTATAAGTTTTTTATAGATATAATTTATGATATGAATAATGATAATCAAACAAAACCTAATGTAGGTATTAGCGCCTGCTTAATGGGCTTCAAAGTTCGCTATGATGGCGGACATAAAAATAACAAGTTTATCCATGAAGTAGCTGAACAGTATTTCAATTATGTAACAACCTGCCCAGAGATTGGTGCGGGGATGGGCACGCCAAGGCCCCCAATACATCTGTACAAATCTAAAGATGACATTCTTTTAGTCGATCGCGATGATCATAGTATTGATTTTACAAAAGCAATGCAAGCGTTTGCTCAAGAAAGCGCCGAATCATTTGCCAAGTCACTAAATGGTTTTGTTTTTAAAGCTAAATCGCCTAGTTGTGGCATTGAAAGGGTGCCAATTCATCAAGATATTAATAGCACCCCAGATTATCGTGGTATTGGAGCATTTGCCAAAATTTTCATGCAGATGAATCCGAACATCCCGGTCGAGGATGAAGGGAGATTAAATGATAGCAAAATAAGAGAAAATTTTTTTGAAAGGGTTTATGCGCATTATCGATTTACTATGATTAATGACACAGTTCATGAGTTAACTAAATTCCATGCAGCATACAAATACTCAATTATGGCTCGAGGTTCACAATATCCATCCATTCTTGGAAAGATTGCTTCATCGGCTAATCGTCAGAATATCAAAGAGGTGCGTCAAGAGTACTTTACCGAATTTATGAAGATAATGAAGATTCAAGCCACAAGAAAAAAACATATTAACACTATGCAACATATAATGGGGTATTTCAAAAATCAACTAGATTTTGAGTCGAAGCAAGAATTGTTGTCAGTTTTTGATTCTTATAAAAATTATGAAGTGCCTTTATCTACCCCGATGGCTTTAATCAATTTATTTCAACGAAGATTTAAAAATGAGTATTTGTCAAACCAATACTATCTTAATCCTTATCCAAAAGAGCTAGCGTTAAGGGCTAATATTTAGGAGTTCTTATGTATAAATGTTCCACCCCTTATGAATCTGCTAGTAAAGCAAAAATTGGAATTTTAATTACTAATTTGGGCACACCTGACTCTCCAACCAAAGGCTCTTTAAAGACATATCTTAAAGAGTTTTTATCTGATACCAGGGTTGTTGAGCCACCACCAGCACGTTGGATTTGGAAGCTGATATTAAATGTCATTATTTTAAATATTCGACCAAAAAAATCAGCACAAGCATATGAGACAGTCTGGGGTGAATTTGGTGAAGGATCTCCGTTGCTTGATATTTCAAAGCAACAAAAGGAACTTTTGCAACAGGATTTAGAGCAAAAATATCCCAACGTTTATCAAGTTGAATTAGGAATGCGATATGGCAATCCATCAATTAAATCAGCCCTTCAAGCTTTAGAGAAATCAGGTTGTGAAAAATTAATGATTCTTCCGTTATATCCTCAGTATGCGTCTGCAACGACCGGATCTACTTTTGATGCAGTCAGTGATGAAATAAAAACTTGGAGAAAGGTTCCTGAATTAAAATTTATCAGTCATTATTATAATGACCAGCGCTATATTGATGCTTTAGCTAGCAGTGTTAATGAGTTCCAAACAAAACATGGTAAGCCAGACTTGTTACTCATGTCTTATCATGGAATTCCAAAAAGATATTTTAACAACGGTGATAGCTATCCTTGTCATTGCTGCAAAACAACACACTTGCTGGCCAAGAAATTAGATGTTGAGCCAAGCACTTATAAAATGAGCTTTCAATCTCGTTTTGGAAGAGAAGAGTGGATGCGAGACTATACTGATGAAACGTTAAAGTCTTTACCTAAAAAAGATATTAAAAATGTCCAAATAATTTGCCCAGGTTTTTCAGCAGATTGTTTAGAAACAATTGAAGAAATCGAAGAAGAAAATAAAGATTATTTTATCGAAGCTGGTGGCGAGTCGTATCAATATATACCTGCTTTAAATACCCGAGAAGACCATATAGCATGCTTATCTGGGATTGTTTACGATAAAACAAAAGATTGGAGCGATCAATGAATATTGTAATTTTAGGTGGGACGGGGCTAATTGGCCAAGCATTAAAAAATGAATTTCAGCACAGTCATAACGTGCGTACATTTGGACGAGCGATTTATCAAGATCAAGAAAACCTTTTGGCAAGCATTCAATGGTCTGATATTTTAATTCAGCTTTCTGGCGCAACCATTGCAAAACGATGGACTTCTAAATATAAGCAAGAGATCTGGGATAGTCGAATCAAATCGAATCAAATTTTGGCCAATATTTTTGGCAAACTCGAAAAGAAACCAAAAGTTTTTTTTGCATCTGCTGTAGGCTTCTATCCAGAATCTTTTTGTGAAGAACCTTTAGATGAAGATTTTTTACACTCAGGCAATGATTTTCTCTCACAATTATCAGTTGAGTGGGAAGCTCTTGCACGAAAAATATCAGAAGATGCTTTAATATTTAGATTTGGTGTAGTTTTAAGTAAAGAGGGAGGCGCCCTTAAAGAAATGCTACCAATGTACAAACTGGGTTTAGGTGGGCCAATCGGATCTGGAAAACAATGTTTTCCATGGGTTTATATTAAAGACCTTGTTTCAGCTTTTAATTACGCCATTGATAAAAATTTAGCGGGCACCTTTAATTTAACCTCGCCTCAATTGATTACTCAGAAAAAATTTGGACAATCCTTAGCCAATCAATTAAAGAAAGCATTTTTTTTAACCACATTTGAGTGGCAGCTTAAATTGATTTTTGGAGAAGGCTCTCAAGTGCTAACTAAAAGTTTAGCGATCAAGCCTACTAAACTATCTGAGCATGGTTTCGTTTTTAAATACCCACAAATCGAAAATACGTTAAAAGATATTTTTAACGATTAGATAGGTTTTTAATAGTTGTACAAAAATAAATAAATTATATTACATGATTAAATATTTTAGGTATAGTAGATATATAATTAAAAAAATGGAGAGTTATGAATAAGAATATTGGTACTACTGATAAATTTTTGAGACTTATTTTTGGAATCGCATTGGTGATTGCAACTGCAACAGGCAACCTTCCAATGTGGGGTTGGGTCGGTATTGTTTTGATAGCCACAGCTTTAGTTAATTTTTGTCTACTTTACAAGATTATTGGCGTTAGCACTCGAAGCGACACATAAAGTAAAACTTTAAAAAATAGTATAAAAAAGCCCGATTTTATTGGGCTTTTTTAGTGCACGCTTTTATTTTAGTATTTACAAAGACTTTTGTTTTATACAATAAAAAACCACTATTAAGTGGTTTTTAAATTATCTAGAAGATTTTTTGACTAGATGTTTATGATATAAATCAATTAATAAAGTTCAGACAAGCTGTTGGTAAATTTTGACCAAGAGTCATGATCAGCTTCTGGATTGTATCTTAAATTTCCAAAATTAAATTTTTTGCCCAAATCTGTTGCTTCGGGATTAGTAAAGGCGTGAACCGTATCTGGATAATTGACAACTGTTAAATCAGCTTTCGCGTTAGCCATTTCACCAATAAAATTTTGAACATGCTCAAGCTTAATTGATTGATCATCTGCACCATTAAAAACCATTACTTTTGTACCTGAAAGACTGCCTGGTTCAGCAGGGCTTTTAGTTTTTAAGCCACCATGGAAAACACCTGCAAGATCAAGCTCAACGCCTCTTCTAATCATATCAAGAACAATGCCTCCGCCAAAACAATAGCCTAATGCTGAGATTTGATCAGGGTTGACGGTACTATGATTTTTCAAAACACTCATACCCGCTTCAAATCTTGCTTGCGCAACATCCATATTTTGTTTAGCTTCCATAGCAAAGCCTTTTGCATCTTTTGGATGATTCGCGGTTTTTCCATCGCCATACATATCAAGAGAAATAGCTGTAAAGCCTAATTTAGCAAGCATTTTAGCTCTATCTCTGGTGTAGTCAGTATGCCCCCACCATTCGTGAACAATAATAACACCTGGGCGCTTTCCAGAAATTGAGTCATCATAAGCAATAAAGCCCTTCATATTGACTGAATCATTTTGATAAGATACCTCTTCAGTTTTTAAGGCTGCATTAGAAGTAAAAGATAATAAAGATATAGATACAAATAAAAGTTGTAGATATTTCATAATACTCTCCTTTAAAAATTATGATTTTATATCAGTTAATTTTTAAGGTGAGTATTTTATTTGTATAAATTTAGCGCTAAAAATTTTAAAAATGTAGGTCTTTTAATTAATTATGTTTGCTAAGAATCAAGCGGTCTAAATTAGCGAATATAGAGCGCTCCTAATTTAAAAGATTTACCTATAACTAGTGCTAATAACATAAAGGTAATAGATCCCATTAAATCACCAGATATATAGCTGGCGATAAAATCAACTGAGTTATTATCTTCAATAGCAGCATTATTATCGATATTGTAGTAATATACAAAGAATTTTCCAAGGGTGTTGATTATGCTAGCCACTATGCACAAAAGCAATAATTGCCCTAGATGGAATTGATCTGGAAATTTTTTAAAAAAACCAATATTTAGGCCTTCTATAATTTTGATCGCCAGTAATGGGCCTAATACATTAATTAATGTAAATAAAGATAAAATGTAGCCATCAAGTTCATAATAAATACCTGCTAAAAAACAAATAAAATACAAGCCCGGCCAAGCCTTAGTTCTATAAAGTAAAGTAACTAAAATAAAAGACCCAAGAGGCAGATATAAATTAGATCCAACGGTAATATTCCATTCGACATAATCCATTAAATCAAGACTCGATAAAGTATTCTGTAAAAAATAAGTCAGAAAAACAATCAGCGTGACTTGTAAGAAAATTTTTAAATAGCGCTCAACAGTATTCAAAACTTAGTTTTTTTTCATAGCAAATTTTGCTATAAATAAATAAAAATTTGGCACTAATTTAACCGCTAGATATACTACTACAAAGCCACCGATAAGATGACCTAAAAGATAATTGGAAAGGAACGCGGCAGCTTCTGAATCTAAAGGCATAAAGTTTGTAATGTAAATATATTTTGTTAATGATGACAATATCGAAGTCAATCCAATAAAAAAGATAACATGTCTAAAGTCTATTTTAGATAAATTTTTAAGCGTGTTGACGTTAGTCATATTCATGGCATACATAGCAATCGCTGGAGCTGTTGCGGAGATAAGTGATAAATGAATTGCTAACATTGGGTCAGAGCCAATATCACTCATCAATAACATATAGGTTAATTTCGCTAGAATAATAGCAGGTAAGATAGAAACACCATATATAAGAAATACAAGAATTTTAAGGCCAAAGGCAAAAACATAGTATTGGCTTGGAACCCCCAAAGCCTCTAACGGGAAAAAGAAACCAATACCGACTAAAACAATAAAGTATGCGTAAATATTGTCTATAGTAGTTTTTTTTATTGTCTCTATCATATAATCCTATATTACAAATAATGGTGGAGATGGCGGGGATCGAACCCGCGTCCGAAAACCTTCAAACAAAGAGTCTACATGCTTAGCTTGGTCTATTTGAGTTAGCCACCTATCACCCGACCATCAGGGATATAAGGAGCGATTTCCTAAAGTTTTAACCGAATTGTTTGGAACAAACAATCCTAGCGAGTCTGTGAGCGACCGCCATCTTAAAAGTACAGACAACCTCTAAGGGGCGGCTAGCTATGCAGCTAGAGCGTAGTTGTTTTCGTTTGCAACTATATTTTTAAAGCATATTTTTACGAGTTATCTTTATCCTCGGCATGCGTCCTTGAGATCCAACTCCTCGTCGAAGCCATGTCATCCCCTGGAGCTTGAATTATAACATTTTTTTACTGAATTGTCACTCTCGCAAACTTACGTTTGCCAACTTGGTAGACGGCTGTTCCTAACTCTGGCTCAAGATTGCGATCAGAAATTTTCTCACCTTCAATTTTAGCAGCCCCTTCTTTGATCATTCTATAGGCGTCAGAAGTAGAATTTACCAAACCCGCTTCTTTGAGTAGGTTGGCAATTTTAATGCCAGCATCGAAGCTAAATTCTGGCATTTCGTCAGGCACTTTGTTTTTAGCAAAGCGATTAATGAAATTTTGTTGCGCTTGTTTGGCAGCTTCACTACTATGAAATCTTGTAATAATTTCTTCCGCTAAACGGAATTTAATGTTTCTAGGGTTTTCGCCATTTTCAATTTCAACTTTCCAACTAGCGATTTTTTCAAGCGTCTCAAAGCTTAGCAGCTCAAGATAGCGCCACATGAGCTCATCGGAAATAGACATAAGTTTGCCAAACATGTCATCTGGCGTATCATCGATACCGATATAGTTATTGAGCGATTTTGACATTTTCTGTACACCGTCTAAGCCCTCTAAAATTGGCATAGTGAGAATTGCCTGTGGCTCCATGCCCGCTTGTTTTTGTAGTTCACGACCCATGAGCAGATTAAACTTTTGATCTGTACCGCCCAGCTCAAGATCTGACTCAAGTGCAACCGAATCATAGCCTTGGATTAAAGGGTATAAAAACTCATGGATAGAGATGCTCTTGCCAGATTTGTAACGTTTAGAAAAATCATCACGCTCTAGCATTCTAGCAACCGTTTGTTGTGAAGCGAGTTGAATCATTTCCGCAGATGACATTTTATTCATCCACTCAGAGTTGTAAACAACAGTGGTTTTTTCTTTATCTAGAATTTTAAAAACTTGATCTTGGTAAGATTGAGCATTTTCAATCACCTGTGCTTCAGTTAGGGGTGGGCGCGTGGCACTTTTTCCGGTTGGATCACCGATCATGCCGGTGAAATCACCAATTAAGAATAATATTTCATGACCTAAATCTTGTAATTGCTTAAGCTTATTGATAAGCACCGTATGACCAAGATGAAGATCAGGTGCTGTGGGATCAAAACCAGCTTTAATCCGCAAGGGTTTATTTTTGTCGAGTTTTTTCTTAAGCTCATCGAGTGGCAATATTTCGTCAGTGCCGCGCTGAAAAACAGCTAATGTTTGTTCTGTATTCATTTTTTTGAGTGAGGTTTATTGTCTAATGTGACCATCGCCAAGAACGATGTATTTTTGTGAGGTTAAGCCTTCAAGGCCAACAGGCCCCCGCACATGAAATTTATCTGTACTAATGCCGATTTCAGCACCAAGGCCATATTCAAAACCATCAGCAAAACCTGTAGAGGCGTTAATCATCACAGATGCAGAGTCAACTTCGGTGATGAATCGACGACCTGAGGTGAAATTCTCAGTGACAATAGATTCTGTATGTCCTGAGCCGTGTTGTTCGATATGTTTAATTGCATCAGACATAGAATTAACGATACGAATAGAAAGAATTGCATCTAAATATTCAGTATCCCAGTCCTCGTCTGTTGCAGCGATGATTTGCTTAGAAAACTGCATAGTTTTTTTACAACCTCTAAGCTCTACACCTTTAAGTGCGTATTCAGCAATAAGCTCAGGCAATACTCTGCCAGCAGCTGACGCGTGCACAAGTAGTGTTTCCATAGCGTTACAGACGCCATAACGACGTGTTTTAGCATTAAAAGCAATTTTGATGGCTTTTTCAGTATCGGCGTCTTTATCAATGTAGGTGTGGCAAACACCATGTAGATGCTTAATAACTGGTACAGTGGCGCTCTGACTAATTGCTTCAACCAGGCCCTTGCCACCGCGTGGAATAATAGCATCCACATATTCAGATGCCTGAACTAAGACGCCAACTGCAGCGCGATCGGTGGTGTTGATGAGTTGTACGCAATGCTCGTCTAAATTAGCAGCAGACAAGCCTTGCTTAATGCACTGATACAGCGCTAAATTAGAATGAATAGCTTCTGAGCCGCCACGTAAAATAACCCCATTGCCAGATTTTAAACATAGAGCAGCAGCGTCAATCGTGACGTTTGGACGAGATTCGTAAATAATGCCCATCACCCCTAAAGGAACTCGCATTTTGCCAATTTGAATACCACTTGGACGGAATTTTAAATCAGTTATTTCACCAATTGGATCGGCCAAAGCGGCAATTTGATTAAGACTTTCAATAATGCCATCAATGCGTGTATCGTCAAGAATGAGCCTGTCAATAAGCGCTTCGTCTAGTTGATTGTCTTTACCCTGTGCAACATCTTGTTGATTGGCTTTAAGAATAACCGCTCTATTTTGATTAATTTTCTCGGCAATATGATTGAGCGCATTGTTTTTTGCCTGAGTACTGGCACTGCGTAAGCTTTTAGCGGCAATACGTGCATTTGTACCCAGTACGGTAATTAATTTTTCTATTGAAGCCATTGTTTCTTCCCAGCTAGGTTTAATAAAAGTGTGAGCAGTTCATCTACGACATTAAGATTATCCATGCCTTTGATAGAGCGGTCAATACGTCCAAGAGATAATAGTATTTTTTGTAAATGTTGGTAAGGATGGCGTTTGAGGATGTTAGTCATTGCAGACTTTCGTTTGTTCCAAACTCGATGCGTCTGCAAAATATCATTAATCTCGCCTCCTTGGCGCATTGCAATTGACATATCGATGATGGATTTAATTTCTCGATAAAGCGCGCTACTTAGCACAATCGGCATAGCGGTATCATTAAGCAGTGTTTTGTATATTTTGCTAATTTGAGAAGTATTACCTAATAATGCTTCATCAATCAGACCATAAACCGTATATTGGGACTGCTCTTGCGCTTGATCAAGAAAATCTTGAGTGTTGATTTTTCCGTCTGGATAAGTCATCTTTAGTTTTTGGATTTCTTGCATGGAAGCCAGTAAATTGCCTTCTGTGCAAAAAGCAATGCTTTGCGCCACTTCTTTATTAGCCTCAAGTCCAATGCTGGCCATGTGGTTGCTAATCCAGCCCACTAAATGTTCGCGAGTTACCTCCCAATGTTGGATAACGCCGCCATATTGTTCAAGGGTTTTAAACCATTTACTTTTTTGTTGTGCAAGATCTAGCTTGGCTGTGGATATTATCAATAAGATGTCGCTAGGAAGGCTACTGGCAAGAGTGGCTAAGGCTTTGGAGCCTTTAATGCCAATTTTTCCCGTTTTGAGTTTGCATTCAATAATACGTTTTGGTGAAAATAAAGATGTATTGGCAATTTCAGCCGTAATTAGTCCCCAATCAAAATTACCATCAATCTCAAAACTGGCTTTTTCATCAAAGCCCGCTTTTTTTGCCGCTGAGCTGATGTCGTTAAGACTTTGTTCGACTAATAAAAATTCCGCGCCAAAAACAAAGTAAAGTGATTCAAGCTGTTTAGCCAGTTGAGCATTAAGCGATTCTGGCTTAATTCTCATTGAGTTTTGATAGTCTTCTAATTAGCTTTTTAATCAAGGTGTTTCTGAGTTGTGCATAAGCTTCTTCAATTTGAAGTCTGTCAGCCTGTGTTGAGGCAGTTATTTTACTCAGGTGTAAGTTAGCCTTTAAGTCTTGAGATAGCAATAGTTGTTGCTTAGCACCGAAAACTTTAACTGGGACGCTTAAACTTAATGTATAGCTATTAACAGAATTGCTAGATGTGTATGAGGCCGTTTGTTGTTTGCGCATCTCTGAACCTAGTTGGATGGTTAAGTTTTGTACTGCATTTTGATTAAACCTCGATTGTAATTCGCGAGCAAACTCATTTGTATTAGCACTTACAATAACAGCATTTAACGGCGTATTTTTAACGGGTGTATGAAAGCCACAAGAGCTTAGTAAAAGCGTTACAAGAATAAGAGTTAAGAAGTTAATTTTTGACATGGCAATAATTGTTTAATTTCATAAGTAAAGAATTATGACAGAATTTAGTTTTTTTTGTTGAAAAACCTTGAAAAAACGCTATCGGTCTATATTTAAGTACACAATAGGGTATAGTTACCTGTCTTATTTTTTTATAATTTTAGTTACATCATGTTTAAAAATTTATTGTTGTGGTTGGTTTTGGGTAGCGTCCTTACTTCAATTTTTAGTCAATTTGAAGTTAATGAACAAAAAAGTGAAGTCACATATTCTCAGTTTATTCAAAGTGTTAAGCAAGGGGATGTATCTGAAGTAACCATTGCAGGAAGTAGTATTTCTGGTGTTGGTGCTGGCGGCGAACGCTTTTCTACATATTCACCAGGTGATTTGGGCTTGATGGGAGATTTGCTTGATAATGGTGTGAATGTGGTGGCTAAACCACCTGAAAAAGATGGGTTTTTCAAGCAGTTAATTATTTCATTAGCGCCTATTCTATTGTTAATTGCAGTTATTCTTTACACTATGAAAGGTGCAGGCGGCGCGATGGGCGGTAAAAACCCAATGAGTTTTGGTAAGTCTAAAGCCCGTTTAATCCCTAAAGACGAGTCTAACATAACGTTTGCCGATGTTGCAGGTGTTGATGAGGCAAAAGAAGATGTTTCTGAATTAGTTGATTTTCTATCTGATCCAGGTAAGTTCACTAAAGTAGGTGGTAAGATTCCCAAAGGTGTTTTGCTAGTTGGCCCTCCTGGTACGGGTAAAACTTTACTGGCAAAAGCTATTGCTGGTGAGGCAGATGTGCCATTTTTCTTTATCTCTGGTTCTGATTTTGTAGAAATGTTTGTCGGTGTTGGTGCATCACGCGTGCGTGATATGTTTGAGCAAGCTAAGAAAAATGCACCATGTATTATTTTTATCGACGAGATTGATGCAGTAGGTCGTCAGCGTGGCGCCGGTATGGGTGGTGGCCATGATGAGCGTGAGCAAACTCTAAACCAAATGTTGGTTGAGATGGATGGTTTTGAAGGTTCTGAAGGCATAATTGTTATCGCAGCAACTAACCGTCCAGATGTTTTGGATCCAGCATTGCTTCGCCCTGGACGCTTTGATCGTCAAGTCATGGTGGGTTTGCCAGATATTAATGGACGTGACGCTATTTTAAAAGTGCATATGCGTAAGCTGCCTATTGCGAAAAATGTTAAGTCAGCGAATATTGCTAAGGGGACACCAGGATTTTCTGGTGCAGATTTAGCAAATTTATGTAATGAGGCGGCACTTATTGCCGCAGGTAAGAATAAACTTTTGGTAGGTATGCAAGAGTTTGAAAAAGCCAAAGATAAAATCATGATGGGCGCTGAGCGTAAATCTATGGCAATGGATGAGGCTGAAAAAGAAATGACTGCTTATCATGAAGCGGGCCATGCTATTGTTGGACGTTTAGTGCCAGAACACGACCCAGTTTATAAAGTCAGTATTATTCCTAGAGGTAGAGCGCTTGGAGTAACAATGTTTTTGCCAGAAAAAGATAGTTATAGTATTTCAAGGCGTAAGCTAAATTCTCAAGTAGCCTCTTTATTTGGTGGTCGAATTGCTGAAGAGCTGATTTATGGTAAAGACGCTGTTACTACAGGTGCGAGTAATGACATTGAGCGAGCAACAGAAATTGCGCATAAAATGGTCAAACAGTGGGGAATGTCAGATAAGCTCGGGCCGCTAGCATATGGTGAAGACGACGGCGAAGTATTTTTAGGCAAGCAAGTTACTAAGCATAAGCATATTTCAGAAGAAACTTTTAAAGTGATTGATGACGAAATCCGCATCATTATCGATACCAATTATGCACTTGCTACCAAGATTTTAGAAGACAACAAAGATATTCTAATTGAAATGACTAAAGCGTTAATGGAGTTTGAAACCATTGATAAAGAGCAGATTGATGATCTGATGGATCGCAAACCAATGCGTGAAGCGGCAGTTGTGATTGATTCAGAGGTGGCTTCAACCGAATTAGGTTCAGGTGTTCAGGCAGATGATACGAATGATTCTGATGAAAAGCCACTAGATGGCGATCCTAAAATCGCCTAGCGGTAATCAATAGTCGTTATGACTATTAAAAAACCTCAAGCACTAGTGATGGGCATTTTGAATGTCACTCCAGATTCTTTCTCTGATGGTGGGCAGTGCTTTCATATCGATGATGCGATTAGTGGCGCTATGCGTTTGTTGGATCAGGGTGCGGATATGATTGATATTGGTGGAGAGTCAACCCGTCCTGGAGCGAAGTCGGTAGATGAGGTTGATGAGATAAATCGAGTCGTTCCTGTGATTCAAGCGCTATCTAGGCAAACCAAAACGCCTATTTCAATTGACACTTCTAAACCAAAAGTAATGCAGCAAGCGGTTGAGGCAGGCGCTAGTCTTATTAATGATGTTAACGCTCTACAGGCTGATGGCGCTTTGAAAATGGCCGCTTCTCTGGAAGTTGATGTTTGTCTTATGCATCGACAGGGGTTGCCACAAACCATGCAAAAAAATCCAACATATAATAATGTTATAGAGGATATTCAGCATTTCTTTCAGCAAAGAATTGACGCTTGCGAACGTGCAGGTATTCCATTAGATAAGATTATTCTAGATCCTGGCTTTGGATTTGGCAAAACCTTGGCACATAATTTAGAGATTTTGCGTCGATTTAATGAGTTTAAAGGTCTAGGTTGCAGACTTTTAGCAGGGCTCTCTAGAAAATCTATGATTGGTGCTATACTAAATAATAGAGATGTTAAAGGTCGTACAATTGGCAGTGTTGCAGGCGCTATAATAGCAGTTCAAAATGGAGCAAATTTTGTGCGTGTGCATGATGTATTGGCTACTAAAGATGCGCTACTAACATTGCAAGCAGTAAATGGAGAATAGATTGACTAATTATTTTGGAACAGACGGTATTCGTGGTGAAGTGGGGATAGCGCCTATTACTGCAGATTTCTTTTTAAAGCTGGGTTGGGCAGTAGGCTCTGTTTTGTCAGAAAAAGGTAAAGCAAGTGTGGTGATTGGCAAAGATACGCGCGTATCAGGATATCTATTTGAATCAGCACTTGAGGCAGGTTTTTTATCAGCTGGCGTTGATGTGGGTTTATTAGGCCCAATGCCCTCGCCTGCTATCGCCTATTTAACACAAACTTACAACGCAACTGCAGGCGTGGTTATAAGCGCTTCTCACAATCACTTTCAAGATAATGGCGTCAAGTTCTTCTCTGATAAAGGTCTTAAGCTAAGTGATGAAGACCAAGCAAAAATTGAAAAAAAATTAGCTGAGCCCATGCAGAGTGTTAGTTCTGACAAAATTGGAAAAGCACGAAGACATGAGCAACCAATCGGGCGTTATATTGAATTTTGTAAATCAACTTTTGATCGTTCAATTAGCCTAGACGGGCTTAATATTATTATTGATTGTGCTAATGGTGCGACTTATCATATTGCTAAGGATGTTTTTTCAGAATTGGGCGCTAATATTACCGTGATTAATAATATGCCAGATGGCTTTAATATTAACAAAAACTGCGGTGCAACAGATACACAGCATTTACAAGAGGCGGTGCTTGAGCACCAGGCCGATTTAGGCATTGCTTTTGATGGCGATGGAGATCGTTTAATGATGGTTGATCATAAAGGCGAACTGGTTGATGGCGATGAATTGGTATTTATTGTGGCTAAAGCTTGGCAAGCGCAACAGTGTTTGAATAATAATATTGTTGTTGGAACCAAAATGACTAACTTAGGCATCCGGCACGCTTTAAAAGATCTTAATATTGACTTTATTGAGGCCGATGTGGGCGACCGCTATGTGATGGAAGAGATGAAAAAGCATGGCGCTATTTTAGGTGGAGAAGGTTCTGGACATATGATTTGTTTGGATAAAACTACTTCGGGTGATGGTATTATTTCTGCACTGCAAGTATTGGCAGTTTTAGCAAAAAGTGGTACTAGTCTCAATCAGTTAAAAAATGAAATGGTGAAGTACCCACAAGTATTGATCAATGTTAAAACCAAAGAACAGATTGATCTTGATAACCATCAACAACTAAACGCAGTGATAAAAGAAGTCAAAGCGCAGCTAGGTGATCAGGGGAGAGTACTCATTCGTGCTTCTGGCACAGAGCCACTAATCCGTGTTATGGTCGAGGCTAAAGATCAAGCGTTAACCCAACAAAGTGCAGAAAGAATAGCTGATACACTACGCTAATGGTTTTTGATGCTACCAGCCTTGTATTGGTTGGTTTGATTTTTCTATGGACAGGCTTTGTTCGTACTGGTTTAGGTTTTGGCGGTGCGGCAATTGGATTGCCGTTAATGTTATTAATTGGCGGTAGCCCGGTATATTGGTTACCCATTATCGGAATACACCTCCTATTTTTCTCGTCATTAACCCTTTTTAAATCGATTAAAAGAGTTGATTGGCGCTATCTAAAGCAGTCATTATTATGGATTATCCCACCAACACTTGTTGGTGTTGCTGGACTGTTAAGTTTGCCCGATCAAGTGGTTATTGTTTTTATTTACCTAATTACTATTTTTTACGCAACAACTTGGATTTTTAATCAAAAAATTTCTTCTGAAAAACCTTGGGTAGATAAGCTATTATTAATATTAGGTGGTTATGTAGCAGGCACATCATTAACAGGAGCTCCTTTGATTGTAGCAGTCTATATTCGCCATGTTGCCAAAGAATATCTACGAAATACATTATTTGTACTTTGGTTTGTTCTGGTGAGTATTAAGATGGTAACTTTTGTAGCGATGGGTGTAGAAATTGACTGGGGTTTTTCTTTGGCTTTAATTCCGGTTGCTGCCATTGGTCATGTGATTGGCATTAAGGCGCATCAAAAAATTATAGAAAATGATCAAGTATTTAAAAAATGGGTGGGTAGCATGTTGTTGCTGATCAGTTCATTTGGATTATGGAAGGTGATTTTGAGTTAAAATCAGAGCTTATGAATGAATATGTTTTAATTTTAGTAAGTACGATTTTAGTCAACAACTTCGTCTTGGTAAAATTCTTAGGATTATGCCCATTTATGGGTGTTTCCAAAAAAGTTGAAACAGCTATTGGTATGGGGTTTGCGACAACTTTTGTGCTAACACTGGCGAGTGTATCCAGTTATCTTATTAATACCTATATTTTGGTGCCATTTGATATTGAGTACTTACGAACTATCGCTTTTATTGTAACCATAGCTGGAGTGGTTGGATTTACAGAACTAGTAGTCAACAAAACTTCACCAGTTTTACATCAATCTTTAGGCGTTTTTTTGCCGCTAATTACCACCAATTGTGCCGTATTAGGTGTTGCTTTACTCAATGTTAATCAAGATAATGGATTTTTAGCATCTGCTGTTTATGGTTTTGGCGCTGCTATTGGTTTTTCTTTTGTTTTGGTATTGTTTTCAGCAATTCGTGAGCATATTGATACAGCTGACGTACCTGCTGCTTTCAAAGGTGCACCTATTGCACTTATTACAGCAGGATTAATGTCTATGGCGTTTATGGGTTTTATTGGATTGGCTTAGTGGTAGAATCAATTATTATTTTTTCGGGTTTAACGCTAATACTTGGATTAGTTTTGGGCTATGCGGCTATTCGATTTAAAGTTAAAGGTAATCCATTGGTAGATCAAATTGACGCTATTTTGCCGCAAACTCAATGTGGCCAGTGTGATTTTCCTGGCTGTCGTCCTTATGCTGAAGCATTAGCCAAAGGTGAAGCACAAATTAACCAGTGTCCGCCTGGTGGGCAAGAGGGTGCAGATGCATTGGCCGAGTTGCTTGGTGTGGAAACTTTGAAACTAAACGAGGAGCATGGAGAAACTAAGCCTGATCATGTTGTGTATGTTGATGAAAAGTTATGCATTGGATGCACTTTATGCATTCAGGCTTGTCCAGTAGATGCGTTTGTTGGGGCATCAAAAGTCATGACAACAGTGATCGAAAAAGAATGTACAGGCTGCGATTTGTGTATCCCTGTTTGTCCAGTTGATTGTATCTATGTTAAGGAAATCAAGCCAACTTTATCAACTTTTATACCCAAGATTCCAGGAGAGGCGCGTGTCTGATTACGAATTTGCAGGGGGTGTAGTGATTGAAAACCCTTATCCGGTTGATCAGGTGAAAATTATTCAAGCGCCACTGCCTAATCATGTGGTTTTACCACTCCAACAGCGTATTGGTGATGAGGCCAAACCTTGTGTTAAAGTTGGTGATAGAGTGCTGACAGGGCAAGTCATTGCACAAACACAAGATCAGTTTTGTGTGCCAATTCATGCATCTATTTCTGGCACGGTTGTGGACATTAGTCAACAGATAATTCCGCATAAATCAGGGCTAAAGGCTAACTGTATTAGTATTGAATCTGACGGCAAAGATGAGTGGATTAAAACACAAGGGTGTGGCAATGATTTCTTGCAATGTGATCGACAAACTATGATCGATTATGTCCAACGCTCAGGTATTGTTGGTTTGGGTGGGGCAGGGTTTCCATCGCATACCAAGCTTAATAAAGCGGTAGACTGTCACACACTCATTATTAATGGTACAGAGTGTGAGCCAGGAGTGATGTGTGATAATGCATTAATGCAGCATCACCCTCGAGAAGTGATTCGCGGAGTGGAGATTTTATTGCATATTACAGGTGCTAAAAAAGCCATTATTGCTATTGAAAATGACAAGCAAGAAGCGTATCAAGCACTCTTGATGTTTAATCATAATGATAAGATCAGTCTGGCTCAATTGCCTGCAAAATATACATCAGGCGCTGAAAAGCTTTTGATTAAAGCATTGTTAGGCATTGAGATTCCATCTGGTGGATTTGCAGCAGACAAAGGCGTCTTGTGTCAAAATGTTGCAAGCACTAAGGCTATTTTTGATGCGGTAATCGAACAGCGGCCTTTAATTTCTCGCATTGTTACTATTACAGGAGATGCAGTAACACCAGTAAATATTGAGCTACGTCTTGGGACTTCTTTTGAGCAAGCGATTAGTTTGACTGATGTGAACGCTCAAGCGCATGATTATCGTATGGGAGGGATGATGATGGGTGTGGATATTGTAGATATCAAAATGCCTATTTGTAAAATCACGAATTGTATTTTTGTTAATAATAAAAAAACACAGCAACTAGCTAAAGAATGTATTCGTTGTGGCTCCTGCAATACGGTTTGCCCAATTGGCCTATTGCCGCAACAAATTTATTGGCATGCTAAGGGTAAAAATATTGAAAAATGTATGGATTATAATTTGCTTGATTGTATTGAGTGTGCTTGTTGTTCGTATGTTTGCCCTAGTCATATTGATTTGGTTAATTACTTTTCATTTGCTAAGGCTCTGCATAATAAGCAAACAGCTGATCAACATAAAACAGATATTGCTAGAGATCGGTTTGAATTTAGAGAGTATCGACTCGAACGTAATAAAAAAGAGCGTGCGCAAATGATGGCTGATAAAAAACAAGCATTAAAGGAAAAAATGGCCAAAGACAAGGTGCAAGGCCAGGCGCAAAAGGATAAAATTGCTCAGGCAATGGAACGTGTCAAAAAAAATAAGGAAAAAAATGCATAACGCTGGATTAAGCACCAATCAAATTATGCGACAAGTTATTTATGCTCTAGCTCTTGGAGTTAGCGCGTCTTACGTTTTCTTTGGCTTTGGTGTGATCATTCAAATCTTACTTGGCATGGTTTCTGCATTGACTGTTGAAGCGCTTTTTTTAGCCCTGAGAGGTCGTCCAGTACTAGAGTCTATTAGTGATGGTTCGGCAGTTTTAACTGCTATTTTGTTGGCCATTTCCATTCCCTCTATTGCGCCATGGTGGGTGGTGGTCACGGGCGTTGCATTTGCTGTTATTTTTGGTAAACAGTTGTATGGTGGCTTGGGCAACAATCCTTTTAATCCAGCGATGCTAGGCTATGCTTTTTTGTTAATCTCGTATCCTTTGCAAATGACGACTTGGCCAGTTGATTATTTAAGTTTTAGTCAAGTAGTTGACGTAGTGTTTAATTTGTTACATTTTGACGGAATCAGTGGCGCAACTCGACTAGATGACGTAAAAACAAGCCTATCTTTAGGTAGCGATATTGCAACCCTTCAGCTACAATCCATTTCTCAAGCTTGGATTAATATAGGATTTTTAGTGGGCGGCGTTTATTTATTAGCACGAAAGATTATTTTTTGGCATATTCCCGCTGCGGTTTTATCTGGAATTTTAGCTATGGCACTAGTGATTTCAATGTTTGATTCACAGACATATTTGCCAGTGCAAAATCACTTCTTATTAGGCGGCACTATGTTGAGTGCATTTTTTATTGCAACTGATCCTGTGTCCGCTAGTACCACGCCAAAAGGCCGACTAATTTATGGCTTTCTAATAGGAGTGTTGATTGTTGTGATCCGCACTTATGGTGGTTATCCAGATGGGATTGCTTTTGCAGTTTTATTGATGAATATGGCTGTACCGCTCATTGATCATTACACACAACCTAAAGTATTTGGTAGATCATGATTAAGGCAATTTTGAAGCCAGGGTTATTATTGTTAAGCTTTACAATAGTGAGTATTTTCTTTGTTAGTTGGACGCAAGACGCCACACAGATAAAAATTAAATATAATGAGGAGCAGTTACTCATTCAGCGTTTATCTGAACTAGTAGTTAACTATGATAACGATATTTTGCAGGAAAAATATCATCAAACTTTAACATTACATGGTGTTCATCAAACTATCAGTATTTATCCGGCAAAGCGCAATGGTAAGATCTTTGCATATTTAATAGAGCATACCTATCCAAATGGATACAATGGCGATATTCGTCTATTAACGGGTGTTAGTGTTGAACAAACATTGCTAGGTGTGCGTGTAATCACTCACAAAGAAACACCTGGTTTGGGTGACAAAATTGAGACTAGAAAATCAAATTGGATTAAGCAGTTTACTGGGTTATCACTGGTAAACCCACTTCAGAAAGATTGGAAAGTTGAGCGTGATGGTGGTGTATTTGATGCATTTACGGGCGCCACTATAACTCCTAGGGCTATTGTTACAGCAAGTTATCAAGTCCTAGAGCTATTCAGCAAGCAAGGCTTTTCAGGTCAAACAAAGTAATATGTTATTAAGTGATTTTGATTTTGATTTGCCTAAGTCGTTAATTGCGCAAAACCCACCAAAAAGAAGGACTGACTCTCGTTTATTGGTACCTCAAGATGAAATAGTTGATACATATTTTCATCAAATTGCCAACTTTATTAAGCCAGGAGATCTGCTGGTTATGAATAATACTCGCGTTATTCCTGCTCGATTATTTGGTTATAAGGCATCAGGCGGCAAAGTCGAGATTATGATTGAACGTTTGCTGAATGAAAAACAAGTATTAGCAATGTTAAAAGCTTCTAGAGCGCCAAAAATTAACAGCTTTATTACGCTTGAAAATGGTGATACAGCCGAAGTTATTTGGAAAGAAAATGGTTTTTATACTTTGAATTTTGAAACAGACTCATTGTTAGGTTTGTTAGATGAAGTCGGGCATATTCCACTACCGCCTTATATCGAGCGCCAAGATGAAAGCTCAGATCTTGAGCGCTACCAAACAGTTTTTGCCAAACAAGAAGGAGCGGTGGCTGCACCAACAGCAGGGCTTCATTTCGATAATGCCTTATTAGACAACTTAAAGGCTGAAGGTATTGACCATGTTTTTGTTACACTCCATGTGGGTGCAGGAACATTTCAGCCGGTTAAGGCGGACAATATTACAGAACACCAGATGCACAGTGAGTATTTTGAAATAGATCAAGATACCGTAGATAAAATACACCAAACTAAAGCTAATGGCGGA
>JGI20158J14315_10000219_pt1 | contig 40128 bp, 25 predicted proteins | sample COG_08_FD_14315 | JGI IMG/M metagenome (IMG submission 14315)
CGCGTCTAGAAAATGTGACGCGTCTGGAAAACGTGACGCGTCTGGAAAACGTGACGCGTCTAGAAAATGTGACGCGTCTGGAAAACGTGACGCGTCTTGAAAACGTGACGCGTCTGGAAAACGTGACGCGTCTGGAAAATGTGACGCGTCTTGAAAATGTGACGCGTCTGGAAAATGTGACGCGGGAATTTTTACCGATTCTGGAGAACACTAGGAAAATCAAAGGAACATGTGAAAAACCAATCGCGGATTATTGCCATATAAATCCTATAAATCCTATATATTGCATACAATCAGACAATCTTTGCAGTGTTTATCCACGTTGTTCAAATATGTACACCAATACGGCAAGAAGTTGTACTAAATGGCGTCAAACCCGCGAGAATAGCCCATATGGACCCCGAGAACCCGGACACGATAAAAATTGTTCTGAAAATGTATACATTGGCTCCCCTGGATATTGTGAATGTGAAAGTGAAAGAAAAGTAATGTTTACCAATGTCCATGCAACATTGAACTGTGAAGCTGTATGTGCCGAACAAGAATTCCAAAAAATGTCAGCGGCATGTCTTTGCGGCACGGATACATGTACTGCCGGAGAATATTGCAGACCAGATGTGAATCGTTGTTCGTCGTATAAAGATACATTTTTTGTGCAAACGTTCGGGGTCTGTGCCAAAACATTGTCAGATGAACGAACCTGTCGTCAAGCATGGTATGAACTTACAGGGGAAAATAATATGCCTTCACATATACAGTGCATGAACCCTGCAACTTGTTCAGAAAACTACCCCTGTATCTGCTGGGAAGGGGAAAGGGACCCAAGTATCGCCCGAGTATGTGCGGCAGGCGTCAATGATAAACCATGCACATGTGAAAATGGTCAATTCAATTGTGTCCGAGATAGTAAACACTGGAAAAGTGTAACAGATTGGCCGGTTCACGCAGGCACGTGTACAAAAGATGCTGACTGTGTGCCACCGAAGGGCGAATGTCAATGGGATAACGCCAAATGCTATTACAATCCAATTACAGACATTCAATCTTGGCAACAACTGGACATAGATTCTGATCGATGTAAAGAAATAATAATATGGGGGGCAGATTCACTGTACAGGAAAGCTAATCCATATGGTTCGTGTAGTTCAGATGAAGACTGCAACGTTGATGCCAGTCCTTCTAGTAGTTATAGAATCACAGATGGAATATGCGTAAAAACTCCAGATATTTGTGATAGGTACCCCGCGGGTCCGGTCTGTAATCCAGGCCAACAATGCGCAAGCGGTTCACCCTACGAATGTAAAGACGTTATCACAACACGGTGTTCGAACTCCAATGGAACTGTACTGAATGATGTTGCAACGTGCAAATGTGGAGAGACGACATGTAACATCATAAATGGAATGTATTGTATTGCGGATACATCTACATGTACATGGACAGAGCCGTGTGAGAACAGAGACGGAACTACGCGTAATCCAACAGTATGTACATGTGGTTCTGACACATGTAGTTCCGAATTTTGTTTGGCAGAACAAAATACATGCACGCCAATTCCTCTTTGTGCAAAACAAGAACCCTATGTAATCAACCCGTCTACATGCCGATGCAATCAAACCACGTGTGATGCGTCAGTTGGATTTTTTTGTTCAGTAGCAGATAATTCTTGTTTTAAGACCCCGCGATGTCAGTCTGATGAAGGTATTGGTAGGAATGGTCAAGACTGTCTTTGTGGTCTGAACGAATGCACCTCTGATACGGGTCGTTTTTGCACCTCGAAAATATCAAAATGCTCGGAATATAGCGTGTGCGATGATATTGATGGCGGTTCTACGAATAGCGATAAGTGCGCGTGTGGTCAAACAGACTGCGACTCTGGTCAATACTGCTGGCTTGATAGGTCAAAATGTTCATTATATGCAGACTGTGAGACCACAGATGGACAACAAACTGAAAACCAACAGTGTACATGCAATACCGCGGATTGCCTGACAGATGACTATTGCTGGTTTGATAGGGCGTATTGTTCGCAATATCCAGACTGCAATATTAATAACGGTAGTTCTACGAATAGCAATGGGTGCACGTGCAATACGGCAGAATGCACTTCGGGTGATTATTGTTTTTTTGACAGGGCCTATTGTTCAGTGTTTCCACAGTGTAATAACAACGGCAGAGAAGAAATTACGGACAAATGTACATGTGGCGTAACGGATTGTGACGTTGGTCAATATTGCAATGGCGATACTTGCCAAGATGTTCCAGCATGTCTCGATGGTTTGAACGACGAACATTGTACTTGTGAAAACGCGCTTTGTACGTTTGAAACGGGACTGGGGTGTTCCTCGGGCGCGTGTTTTGCTGGCGCATGTGTAGATAAAATTGGTAATCTATCAAACGCGGCCAGATGTATGTGCACAGAGGTACGACTTAAATTCGTCAAATATCCGAATAGTTCAACTGTTGGCGAAGTCGGGCGATGTCCTACCAGTGATTATATTTTGGACGCTTCTACATGTTGGGATGCAATTTGGGTCAGGGTACTCGACGAAATCAACGACCCCACAAAACCTCGCGGATGTTTCGAAGGGAGTGGCGTTGGTTATTTCAATTCGTATGCATCGACTGTTGAATGTCAGAATATATTTGGAGAAGACCCTGAATATTGTACATGTTACGAACCCGAACTTACATGTGACCCAGGTACGTATTGTTCAGAACAAGAGTGCAATATTTATGGTGATTGTCAAAATGTGCAAGGCATCCTTCGAAATAAGGACACGTGTTTATGTGGACGCAAAGTATGTGCCGAAGGGTTTTACTGTCATGATGACACATGCTCGCCATATCCAGTGTGCGCAGACACGTCAGGCCTGGTACATGTGAATAAAACGTGCCTGTGTGGAACGGAACGTGTCACATGTGATGGTTATTGTTCTTCTACTATGGATACATGTTCAGAAGATGGTATCTTTTCAAAGTACGGAATATCGGCACCTATATGTTCGAATTCTGATTTGACATCCGAACAATGCTTTTGTGATTATTCATTGCACGGTAACGAATATATAGACGTATGTAGTGTCTCGAGTACAGGACTAATATGTTCATCTTCCGGGTGTGAACGACCAACTGTATGTAACGAAACAGTTGGTAGGATTGCCAATAATGATTATTGCGAATGTGGTAATGTGGATTGTCACGAGTCTACAGGATTCCATTGTAGAAAGAGTTTAAATCAATCTTCTAAACATGGACAATTCTTTCTGCCAGTCTCTAATGCCAATGGTTATATCGAGGTTGGAAGCGGTAAATGTAACTCAATTCGATATTTATCAGACGCCTACAGACAAAACCCAAGGGTGTATAACAAAAAATATTCTAGCAGTACTTGTACTACAACAGTACCACCCATTGAAAGAGTAAGATATAAGGTTGAGGACAGGAATTATTTCTACTGTTTGGACGATGTCAATGAAGACGGACGAACGGATTGCAGGAATCAATTTGCCGGCGCACTATATGGCAAGACCGATATTAGTTGTGCGTACTATAAAAAATGGATTGATGGTCCCAATTGGGAGTATCCACCACTTGGCGATGGTGTAACTGGGCCATGTTACGATTCATATATGAATAACAACAAAAGAAGGCCATGGGCTTATTCTCCTTCTGGAGACCAAGAATATTATGAAATCAAGGCAAAGATTGACCCCGCAGATAGAGATGCAAAAATGGTTGAGACGTGTATGAACAGGTGCAGCAAAAAATATCCCAGTGCAAAGCATTTCCAGGTTAAAAGTTTTGAATATGAATTTTATTTGGGCGGCCGATATTCGAGCGACGTTAGCTCCGCTATGTACAACTTTATCATTGCACAATACGACGGTACAGCTACCATTGCACAATACGACGGTACAGGAGCTTACGTTGGAGAACAAGCTTACATTGGAGAACAGACAGATTATTGTGTTCAATATTCACCCCAGGCAAAAATTGGGTCTGAGTCATATGTGGAAGGTACAACACCACGGGAAGAGGTATTTTTTCCTAATATATTATATAAACCTAATACTTGGCCTGGTGTCCAGCCATTGGAATTTAATGATGGGACCACTATCTATCCGGGCAAGAGACGTGAATTACGATGCAATTGTATTCCAAGTTCGTCTGAATGCGAACCCAAACCTGAGTCTGGTACTTCGGTGTATGAAATTACTCAAGATGACTTTCCACCGCGCAAGGACTCCGGCAAATCTGCCATATTAGAATGTAAAGAACGTTGTGGGACATATAAATGGTTTCTCCGAAATGATGATAACCGATGTGCATGTGTTGGTGCCGATGGTGACTGTTCACGACACGACGACGATGAATTAGACTTTACACGATATGCTTCTGCTGTAGAATATTCAGTGTGCAATCAGGGTCCAAATCTTCGGATGTGTATTTGTGGCAGTCGAAATAATCTATGTGAAGCGGGTGTAACCGGATTGTATTGTGATATCGAGACATCAACATGTTCCAAACCAGCCCCATGTACCCAAAATATAGGTTATATAGCTAACGACAACAATTGTATGTGTGGTAGTGATGAATGTTGGTCTGGTAATGGATTATTTTGCCATATAGACGAATGTGAAACCCTCGGTAGATGTAAAATAGAAAACGGGACTCATGCAAATGATGACTGTATGTGTAATAACGAGGTCGGGTTGGAGGAGAGAACATCCATGAGATGCAATTGGGATAACGCCATATGTAAAGTATCAGAATCTGCCGAGCGGGTCGGGGCCGACGTGGTGCTGACATGGTCGAATTGGACCACTCGTCCAATAACTGATGCGGCATGTGATACGGCGATATATGGGTGGTATGGAATAAAGAGAGCTGCTACTCCGGTGGGTGCGTGTGAAACAGATGCAGACTGTAACGAGAATATTATAGTCGAGAATATTATAGCCAACACAAATGTAAGCATCACAAATGCAACGTGCGTTGCATCTAGTATGTTTTCACCTGTCACTCGCAAAACTAAATGTTCTGACGGTGAAAATTTTTGCAACGCCGAATTGCAACAGTGTCGCAGTACAGCAAATTTTGACTTGTATGATATCGTACCAGGAAGCATAAGTATTCAAAGAGATGGCAAATGTCCTTCCAATAAGCGAATAACAACAATTGCAGATTGTAAGAAGGCATTTGATGCAACCTATCTTGTTAATGTTATCTCTGATTATCGTTGCCCTTTTGGTAGACAAACAGCTGACAGTATATTTAAAACGATTGACGACCCGACGCTTCCGGCCGGGTGTATCTTCAAATGGGACAAGGTTAGTTGTGGTCAGGGGGATGTGGGAATCTATAGAGCGAATCATGAGCTCATCTTTAACTTAGATGGCATTGCGGACGGCGGTAATAATAATATATGTAAAAATTGGCCGGAGGATGAAACAGTGTGGGACCGGGGACCAAGGGGGTTCGAGCATTATTGCTTATGTCAAAATTCTGTTAAAACGTATCCAGCGTGTCCTCGGCAGCGGGGTTACGACGATTTTACATTAAACAGTGTTAACTGTTTATGTAATGACGAGTTATGCGAGTGGAGTAAAAATAAGATGGTGTGTGACGCAGGTGAATGTACTCGTCCGCCGGTATGCGAAAACGTTGTCGGAACGGTGGAAAATGTGAATGTTACGAGTTGCTCGTGTGGTGTCAGCCATTGTATGAATAAAACAGAACACGGCACCTCGATAGGCGCGCCTCGTGCGTATCATGGGTTTTATTGTCGCGATTCACCACTTGCGCCATACTATTTGTCTGACAGATGTGACATACATCCTGTATGTGAAGAATTGCACGGGACAAATTACACGGATTACAATTGTATGTGTGCGAATACGGCGTGTGAACCGGGCGAATACTGTGCTCTGGGTCAGGTTATTGAGTATGGTGAAGATATTAACGTAGGAACATGGTCTGGCGGCACATACAAAAGTGGGTCCTTTGATGGCCCACTTTGTATACACAGAGAGAACATGCAACCGTGTGCGTGCGGTGGCGATTACAATGTGTGTAAACCAAGAAAGCGTACAAATCCAGACACGTTGAACTTTAGAGTGACTGGTGCCGGCCTCGCGTGCAAGTTTGGTTCTTCTGAATGTGTTCCGCCTGCAAATTGTACGAATACTCAGGGTACGGTTTTCAATGACGTCGAAACTTGCGCGTGCGGCCGTACCGATTGTTATAATGGTAACGCTGATGGTATGTATTGTTTCGCTGATATGCATATGTGTAAAAAGCATCCAAAGTGCGAAAATTCGTTTGGTAGAGTCCGCGGAACCGAATTTTGTACATGTCAGCATGAAACGTGTACTCCTGGCCAGTATTGTCACGACGACGATATTCCATATGCCGATTACATATCGGAGCTAAACCAAGATGGTTGGATTGTCTGTAAAAACGAAGCAAAATGTCTTCACCAAGACTTTATCGGAAAGAACAAAGAAGAATGCTACTGTGGAAGAGAGTTATGTGGGGCCAATGGCTACTGTTTCGAGGGTAAATGCTATGCTAATCCGAAATGTCAGCATACTGATGGGCTCACGGCCAATCCAGGGGATTGTATGTGCGACACCACTCCGGAATACGACCACTCTACGACACATACCGTTTATATGGATGAGGATGATGGTTCAAAAGCTCACCTGATCTCGGATACTATTTTCGATCTGTACAGTAATTTTGAATATGATATCAGTTGGAAAGTGTTACAAAATAGAGTTACAGATGGTCATTTGGACGGGCTGTGGTTCAACGATATAAAAGTGCCACATGGGACCGCGCCTAGCCCTGGGACTAGTAGTACATGTAAATTCGTATCCTATGGCGAAACGTCCGTTGCGAAAACGCGTAAAAGCGGCTACATTCACGTCAAGGCTTTATTTAGAGGCAGTTTTGAGGGCTGTGCATGTGACAGAAACACAGATACGTGCGACTTAACTCAGTCTAGTCAGTTCACGGATGTTTCAAAAACAGCAATACAATTTACTTTCACTCCCAGGATCCCTGAGTCTGTGCTCTCTGAGAAAGTATGGACTGAATGTGTAGATGCGCCATATTGCCAGACGACACAGACAGGTCGCAAAAGATGTGATACGACGCCTGGGACGTTCAGTGTGAAAACAGTTTTTGGCATTTTTTATAAACCTCGTTGTGAAGCCAATACAGCGGTGTCTGATATATGTTATTGTCATGACTTCGAGAAAGGGTGTTTAGCTGGAACTTATTGTATAGATGAATCGTTCTGCAACCCATATCCAAAATGTAGTTCTTCGACTGGATTTGACATTGAATATAGGTCCTGCTCGTGTTCCAAAGGCAACAATTGCCATCCGTATCCTTCTCCTGTTTGCACATCTGATGGGACTTGCGATATACCATTGTGTAAACCAGGTGGCGCGGGAAAACCAGGCGTGTCAGAGAATCCTGACATTAAATGTAAGTGTATCATACCTGGAGAGAGTAGTCATCAGGAATGTTCATTTAAGCAGTATTGTTTTAATCCCCCGGCATCGTTTGGAGGAGAGAGGGGGTGTGTAGCAAACGCTATTCCGCGTTGTTATAACAATGTCGGTGAAGAAACGAATGACGATGGTATTTGCGTGTGTGGCGTTGGAAGGGACGCTATATTTTGTCAAGACGGTCAGTATTGCAATGCGCATAATCTCCAATGCTCAGATATTCCAAATCCGTCATGTACATTCGAAGATGGTACGGCCCCAAATAAAGACTACTGTTTGTGTGGTTCCGAAATATGCAGTCCTTCCGACTATTGCGACAAGAATAGCGCAACGAAAATATGCCACAAACAATATTGTCAAGATTTCATAGACATGATACCTGGTTTCTGCAACAAAATACAAACGGTGGAAGTCATCGAAGAGGTAGACGGCAAGGCTGTAACCGTATACAAGGACATACCGTATGGAAATGGCATTGTATCAGCCGCTAAAACGTGCGAAACGTCGCATTTGAATGGTGAATGTACACGTGAAAGTTTTACAGAGTGTTGTCGACCGTGTCCAGAAACGAATTCGTACAACAGAGGTCTAGGGCTTTGTTTGTCGGACTGTGATTATAATATTTGTCAAGGTGGTTGGATGCCACCTCCCATTTTAGACACACCGATGGGATTGGACGGAACAAAAACGTGGAATAAATTTTACATACAATCAGAACTGAACCCAGGTTGGACCAACTACTGTAGTGGAGAATCGTGTGGGGCCGATGATGTCGAAAAATGTTGCGTACCCGTTAAAAAATGTGCGGACCAGGACCGTTTCAGTTTGTGCAGAGATGACAAACACAATCGTAAACTGATACCGAATGCAACGTGCAACAATTTCGAATGTACGGCAGACAGCTGCTGTGAGATTGTCGAATGCATCTGTACAGGCGGTACGCCCAAACCAGCGACAACCTGTTCAAGACACGAAGCGCACGAATGTCAATACTGTGATGAAAATTATTGGATAAGTGGTCTAACGTGCAACGACATGACCCAGTGCACGGCCGGGCAGTATGAAATCATACCGCCGACTCCACGGTTAAGAGACAGAGTCTGTGCGAATTTGACCGTTTGCAAGTCGAACGAATACGTTTCCAAAAATGAAACCATTCGGTACGCAAACAAAGAATCGAAAGTCTTTAACGTCGACGTTGCTGTTCGAAATAGAGAATGTACGACGCGAAGAGAGTGCACGGACGACGAATACCAACCCTTCGAACCCACTGAATACGAAGACACGACATGCTTGAAACTCACCGAGTGTAAAGACTATCAATATGGTGACGTCGTATTAAAAGGAGGCAAAGCAGTGTCCGACGCCATCTGCAAGGACAGAACGATATGCAAACAGAACGAATACATCGTGACCAACGGAAACCGCACGGCCAACAGAATATGTGACATTATTTCAGGTCCGTGTCCAAAAGACACTGTAGAAGTTCGTGAACCAGTGCCCGGCATTTACAACAGAATATGCCTAGCACCCTACGAATGCAAATCTTACGAGTACGAAACTGAACCACCGACTAACATAACCAATCGCAAGTGTGCATTGTTGTCAAACTGTTCTCTGACACAATACGAAATTCTTGCACCCACCGAGACGTCAGATAGAAAATGTAACCCACTCACCAGATGTACTTCTCGCGAATACGAGGAAACCTCTGCCGTTCCCGGTAAAACGGACAGAAAATGTACGGATATTCGTGAATGTGATATTGATGCCACACCACCACAATATGAATTAACCGCACCAACTTCGACATCAGACAGAATATGTGCGGAATGTATAGATTCAACGTGCAAAGGGTGCATGACCACAAGCGATTGCATGTACAGTGAAGAAGCACGGATTCATGTGCCTGAATTGTGTGCAGGTGTGACGTGCACGCGATACAAGGTCGGTGGCACAAACACCAATATTATTTTTGAGCCCGCGATGGAACCGCTCGAGTATGGCTCGTACTACAGGTTCGATGTTGTTTCAGCGGATATGACGTTCGTACTGACGGGTATAGATGCACATCAGGCGTTAGTTCTTAAAAATAGCAGAACGCTCAAATCTAGCACGAGTACTGTCGACATTAAATCAGGCGAATTCCTATACTTCGGAATACCTCTCAATCACGCAGGCGCAATTACGTACAGGCCGGGCCGTGGTACCGCCATCAACTTTGGACTGCAAAGAGACTGTGTCCAAACAGAAAAGTTCGTAGGTAGTAAGACGGGGGAGCCAGTGTGCACATCCGTATGTGGAAATCCGGGTGCCATTCTAACTCAACGCAATACGGTGTACAGTAGAATCGCGGACGGCAAAGAGTGCCTCCCAGTGTGGACGTCTACGCCATGCATGTGCGTGGCAGATGGCCAATGTCCGGACGATTTTGAAGGCACGTGTGTTTACGAAGATTGCAAATGTCCAGTTGATTGCGAATACACAGAGGACACCGACTTTGGCCCGTGTGATGCACCGTGTGGCGAAGAAGGGTCCAAATACAGACGTATCAAAGTCACGAAATTAGCCAAACACGGCGGAAAGAAGTGTCCCGACTATGCGGAAAAGCAAATGTGTGACGGTGCAATACCACAACACGATTGTGATTGCTACGGTAATAGAGAAGACCTCTGTGGCGTATGCGGTGGCTCAAACGAATGTAAAGGATGTGATGGAATTTACTACAATACCCACAGGTCCAAAAAACCCATAGTGGACAGATGTGGCAATTGTCACTGTTTGAACAAAGATAACCCTATTTGTGCAACGGATGAACAAAAACAAGATTGCGCGGCCAAGCTCAAACTCCAGGCCGAACACAAAAAAGACAGAAGTGTTTCAACACGGCAAAACGCCACGCTTATTATTGGGTTCGTACTTGCAAGTATTTTCGTGATTATTATCGCGTGCATTTGCAGGCCAAAGAAAAAGACCTATCTACCCGTAAGTATGGTGGACAAAGAAGATGGTACATTTAACAATATGGACGACATAATACAATTCTAGAATACCCCATAATTAACGAAAACAAAATAAATGTGCTCAATAATTTATAATTTAACCGATTATTCTATTTTAATATGTCCGCGCGAAAGCACAAGAGAATTCAATGCTACAGAATTCAATGCTACAACAACCACAACCACGCCGAATACGACCACAGCCACAGCGAATACGACCACAACCACGTCGAATACGACCACAGCCATTCCTAATACGACCACAGCCACACCGAATACGACCACAGCCATTCCTAATACGACCACAGCCATTCCTAATACGACCACAGCCACACCGAATACGACTACGAGTCCAAATACGACTGACATACATAACACGTCAAGTACAACAAAAGATACAATAAACACGAGCATGCCTGTGTGTGCACCTTGCACGTGTCACGAAGTCACTGTTCCGAGTCCAAGTATCGATATCGTCGGAAACTTCTCCAATAATACACATAGACACGGACTTGGTTCTTCCGTTGTTCAAGATTTGTCGTGGTTACACGCATTCTGGGCATTCGTACCACTGGTGGCAATATTGTGCTATTGTCGCATACGCAAAAAAATTTGCGCTCGGATGCGCGTCGGATTTATTAAGGAACGCTATACAAGACGGACAAAGTCGTGGCCGACACATGAACGTGCGGAACACCCGGCGCGTGTACCACGGTCCAAGTCTAGTTTCGATACGGTCGTACTGTAGCTGCAATTTTCTGTCCACTACAGGGTACGGACAATATAACAGTATATATAACGCACACTCGACTACTGTATGTCACGTGTAGAAAAGCTCGACGAAAACGAAGTCGCTGTTTTTTTGCAAAATATTGAAGGAACCCACGGAGATAATGCAATGGCTGACCTATTGGACAAATTAGATGTCACACTCTTGGACATGAGAATAAAAATCGCCGAATTCAAAAGGGTGGGAGCCGCTTTACGCGACCAACCGATTCTTCAAAAGCGATATGTTGAACAAGTATTGGCGTTTAAATGTCAAATAAACAGTATTATACCCTTACCCTGTGTATCAGAGTCGCGTGTCGTCCCTGCTACCCCTGGGACTGGTCTTGTATTTTAATAAACATGATTCGTGATATGTTTTTACGAAAAGTAATTTATATTTTTCGTAATCTCAGTCCATGACATAGTCAACTCTTGGTGTTGGTCTCTGTTCGCGATGTTTATTCCAAGGTGGCAGTTTTGTTTTCTATCCAATACATCTTTAAGTTGTGAACCATTGCCACGTTGTTTACGTATGTGTCGCGCCCATATATGTACATCGGCATAACATTTGCACGCGGTGCTGCATCTGTGAACAGCTGACAACATTTAGTAAAAAAGTATATTCTTATATAGAGTTGTATGACAAATGTTTACTATTCATGCAAAGACTCTGAATAATACTCCTGTAATTTCATATTCTCTAAACAGTCTTGTGGATAGAGCCGCAGGTGGTCGTCCACCCGGATGTTGTAAGTGGAAAGTGCAAGTGTCGGCTGCTGTAGAATGTGCCGAAGAGCCAGCTCTATATTTATTTGAAACCATTCGCATATCCTCCATTCTGTGCGAAGTCGTTGTTCCGACGTGGGAAGTCGTTGTTCCGACGGACAAGCCATGTCCATGAAGATAAATTCAGAAGTCGTTGTTCCGACAGCGTTGAATTGTTGGACATGATGGTCTTCTTGTACAGCGCGCAGAATATATTGCTCTACTTTGCGCACTTCTGGAACTCCGCTCCACGACCGTACGTGTCGCATATGTTTCGTGGGATGCTTTGTGCTATAACTTTTCTGTATGTACTTGTCCACATAATCGTCGGTTGTAATGCCCTGTTTGTAGATAACGTGGCCGTCGTCGGTCCGCCAGTCACCAGATTCCAAAGTCACTAAGTATAGCGTACCCATATTTTCCGACGAGACAATTCTGGTCGGCTTGCTGCGAATTTTCTGACGTTTTGCTTTCTGCCGCGGTGACTGTTCAGAATCAGAAACGTCGCCTTCTTCTTCTATTGTGTGGTCTTGTTTGGCAGTTCCACGGTTGTTCCAGAGCTTTGGTAGGGTAACTTGCTGTTCCCGTGGCGGTTCTTGTGGTTGTTGCGGTGGCGGTTCTTGTGGTGGAGGACCGCAATCACGTACCAGTGGCGTCTCCGGCTGCGTGTATGCCGAACGTGCGCGCGTGTTTTTCCTTTTACGTTTGACCTCTTTCCGAAGCGGATTGACACAGTGGCCATACCACTGTGCCTTGGATTCGTCAAGAGAACAGTCGACGTCCTCACGCTGTTCCCACAGACTTTCTAAGTGGCATTTTGCCTCTCCAGATAGCGCGGCATCCACTGCATCACAGATGGGTACCACGTTGCGCGACAGAACCTTTGTTTTTGTCGTGGTACAAACACGTGCAGCCCGTAGCAGAATGATTATCACCAAATCTCTTCCCAAACGTCGTCGACCAGACCGGTCGACTCTACCATTGGATTGAATCTTGCACGCGAGGGTTTGGTCGTACAACACACGGAGCATTCGCCACTTATCACCCTCTGAGGTGTTGCGGACAACGAAGCCGGCCCGCTTGCCACTGTACGCTTTAAAATCGTACGACACAGCTCTACAATTTTCGAAAGAATTACCGATGACCATGATAGGACGGTTAAAAATCGCATCATCAGGTTCATATCGCTCGGATTTGTTTCTCCGGAAGCCAATCAACACTTGGGCGGCAGTGAGGTTCTCGATGTCGCCCACTTCGAATGTGTGCGGATGTTCTACCAAATCCGATATTGTATTTTTGGGCTTGACTTCTCTTCCAAAGAGAGTGATTTTGAACCGACTGTCGACGTACAGTGTATTCTCAAAATGACGTACCATTTGTTCGATGTTTGGCCAGTGTTCAACACCGTCAGCATCTTTATCGACGCACATGAGCGTTTCAAAATGACTTCGCGTACCGATGAAAACGCGGGCAACACCCGTAGTGCCGTCCGGGGAAAACTTATCGAGTATGTGTTGCAAGTCTTCCTCGTTTTGCACAAACGTGTTCAGGCGCGTTCTCGCTAGGAACAGCTCACAGGTTTCAGGGTCACCTATATCTAGCACCCAAACGTCATCCACTTTGCGGTACACACAGCGCAGTCTCCTGGTCCCCGGGAGTCCCAAGAACGTGTACCAATGAAAATGTACGATGCGCGAATCGGACCATTTCGCATTGTCAGAGATAGACACGCATATGCCCGCACACGAAGATTGCTGCTGTGCCTTTGTTTGGCCGTAACCGTAACAGCTCGCGCCAAGCCCGTCTTTATCTGCGAGGGCCTTATCTACGAAACCGTTGTGAGCAAACCTTTTCGCGTTTGCATCGCCGTGCCCGGGTCCTGCTGCCCATGTGTACATCACGTCGCTGCCAAAGGCTGAGTCGTACAGATCCAGCTTAAAATGTGTTCCCGCATCGCCCGCCGCACGTATATCGTTGTCCACGAGTTCTTGTGTAATTTCCTCCGCGTTGTCGTACCATTCCTGATTGTATTCGGCTTCGGTATATTGCAAAAGCATGTCTCCGGTCGCGCCAAGTTCAATGGACAGTTCGCCATTTTTGTGGCGCCGTTTGAAGTGCGCATGTGAAAAATCACCATTCATTCTGAGTTTTGACGCTACTATTCCATATGTTACTATGTATTTCAATTATGCACTACATATTACATTGTTCTATAATATAAACTGTTTGTTTGTAATTATTTTTTGTGTCGTTTAGGTGCATGTTCTTGTGCGATAGTAGACCGACCCCGCTTGTGCAGAATCTGTGTATGGTTGTGGTATATGGACTTGTCTCGGTGTTGTTCGGGCTCGTGTGAAATGAAGAAACACGTTCGGCGTTCGTCGTCGTCGCACCAATCGCGCAACGTATTCTGCACCGCGTGTATGCCGCGCAAATCCATGGAGGCGCACGCTTCGTCCATAATCAACAGTGGGAAGTTTTCCGTATCGCGCCATGCCATAAACGCCGCCAGTTGTGCGCGACGCCACTGGCCCCCGGACAACACCCCGTGATGGTCTTTGTACTCAATAACGCGTTGGAGTCTCTCCTTTTCGTCGAAAAACACTTGTAAGCGAATGTGTTCGGTATCGAATAGTTTGCGCAACCAATCTGTGGTGTTTCTCGCTAATGTTTTGACAGTGTGTTCTAGCGCGTACGTCTGAATGCCACGAGGGCCCGTCCACTGTACAATCGCCGACCATTGTGCCAATGATTCGTGACAGTCAGTCAGTTGTGTCTCGCGGTCCTGTACTTGTGTACGATACTTTCGGACATTTGTATCCGACGTGTCGTGTGGACAACGTTCGGCGCGCATCTGCACGAGTGCGTCTTCAAAAGCTTCCAACGATGATTTGAGTTGGTCGCATAGGGCTTTTGTTTCGTGGTATACAGCTGCATGTCTCTTTTTCTTGTCAATGATTTCGGTGAGGCGTCGCACTCGAACGGACAACTTGTCGAGCGTATCCCGTGCCTGCACTATGTTTTTGCGAATTTTTTGCAGCGAACGCCCTTTTTCGATGTATTCGCGCGTTTGTGTCAGCTTGGTCTCCTCCTTGACACTGTAAATATGATTCTGCTGGGCGTCCACGAACATGGCCTTGGCGTCCGCGAGAGCAGCGCGCGCGCGTTCCAGTTTATCATGCAGTGTTCTTGTGTGTTCGTGGTGGCCCTCGGGCTTGTCGAAGGCTCGTTTACACATGGCACAAAATCCAGCTTTCTTGAAATCCTCGTATTCTTTACGGGCTTCCGTCAACTGCACCTGGCGCGCATGTTTTGCCGCGAAACAGTGTTGTTTGTGTGTCGCGTGAAACTCGGTCTTGGGGTCTGGTTGGTCGCGCATCCATCTCTCCTTGACATCGTAGTCGACAGTGTCCTGCCATTCCTTAGGCAAAACGCGCTCGAGTTGTGTCCTCCGATGGTCCATGCGCGCCAGTACAACGCGCGCGTCCACTAATGCGTTTGACGTTGCCTCTAATTCTGTCTCGTCAATATGTTCGGGTGGTTCGCCGAGCGAATCGACACCTCCTTGGTATGACGCGCGCGTCCGTCCGATGTTATGCTCGTGCTCCGCAAGACGTTCAACTTGCATTTTTTCCCATTCGGTCGCCAATCGTAAGAGACGTGTGTGTGTGTCCACTGCGTTGTCGTACAATTCTTCCGCGTGACGATGTTTGATTTGAAGTTCTGCGAGCTCACTCTTTTGTGTCTTTTGGTGGACCTTGGCCCACTGCGACAGTTCGGTCCATATGGACACGTTGGCCATTTCATGAATTTCAGATTTGGCTGCCGCGTCGTTGGCATCAAGCCAACGCGTGACCACATGCTGGCTCCATACACAGTTGCGTACAAGCCACGCAAATAGTTCCCGGCCGGAAACAGACCTGCCAAACAATTCCGACCCAATACACCTCTGTGTCCCACTGAGCGTGGAGCGTGTTTTGTCTTCACCACCCACAAATAATTTCACTATATGTTTCTTGGACGTCAAGGACCTTTGTACAGACCACGACAGGCCATTCAGAGTACCTTCTGCTGTCACCGACGCTTTTCCTACGCCTTCGTTCACTATAGAGGCAGAATCGAAAGGTAGAGCTGGCCTACCGTCTACCATGCCAGTGAGGCACCATAACCACGCACCGGCCGTCGCCAGTGATTTGCCAGCACCGTTACTTGTTTGAGTATCACCGCCAATCACCGCGGAAATAAGTGTGAGTCCCTGTCCCTCCAATGATATCGTGAGCGGTCCCGTAAACGGACCGAACCCTTCCAATTGAAGCTTTACTGGCCGTAAATCGGGACGGGCACTTCGTATCGACGCCGACATCGTGGACATGCGTTCCGTCAACAAATTCCAAGACCGACCCTGCTGGTCCAGGTCGTTCAGCTTGGCGTATTGAACGAGTAAATCGCACGGCTGTAGTTTACCACCGTCTGCAATTCGAGTCTCGACGTCCTTTTGGCGCCGTTTCACTTGCACAGTGACTTGGCGAGCAACGAGGGCGTCGATGCAAGTGCCCAGTACCGCAGAATCGTCAGATTCGACACATACACGGTCGTTGGGTTTCAATTCGTGGGCTCTCGTCAACAATTCGTTCGCAGTCCACTTGTATTGGTGCGCACCAATGTCGATGGGAATCTGTTCCGCAACTTGGCCTGTGGGCTCAAGTACGACGAGAGCCTTACGGTCTTCGGCTTCAGACAAAGTAAGTTGGTACGGAGAGCCCAAGTAACGAATGTTTCCGTGCACCTGTGGTGTATGATAGTGACCCGAGTAGACAGGTATGTCCGCAGGGAAGTCCGACGATTGGACGCCTTCTGTGGAGAGGCGCGTCTGAGACATTTTAAAGCCAATGATATCGAAATGTCCAAAAATAACATCGACGTCGTCGTGCTCGCGCAAAATGGCGGCAATCTTTTCTGGGCTGCGGCGCCACGGCACCCACAACTGTCTGTCAATGACTGTGGGCTCGTCTAAGACACGGATGTGTCTAGAGGCGTACGCGAAAGGTGTGAGACCATGTTCAGTCTCCGCAGCGTCAAAATAGTCATGGTTGCCGGGAATCATGACCATTGGCACAGACCATTCCGTCTCGAAAAATCGCATCAGTTCGTTCAGAATATTGACAGGTAAAGTACCTTGTGAGTGAACCTTGTCAAAGAAATCGCCCAGAAACCCAACGGTGACATTCCTTTGTACGGCTTCGCTGTGCACGCGGCGCAGCACTTGCATACAGGTATCATATGTACGGGGACTCAAATGTAAATCGGAGAATAACAGCATATGTAATTAAAAAATGATTCATATAGGGTTAAAAACATATTCGCTACTTAATGTCAATCACGTGAAAGTCTGAGTATCGTAAGGCACGCGCCCCACTGAATTTTAACATATCTTGAACTAATTCCCTTTGTTTGTGAACTTTGGGCGTGCGCACGCGGCAAAGGAGCGCGTAAAGTGGGGAAACACACGTATCTTCCGAAATCCAGCATCGGATGTTGGGATTTGCGCCACGTCGCAACAGTACGGCCACGTATTCAGGTTTGGTTAACGCCCAGAACAGGAGTGGCTTGCCGCTTATCGACGCGTTTGGCGATTGCGTACGCATATGTCATTTTAAAAAAAGTTAGTATGTATGTTGATTGTGTCTAACATATTCTATTCGAGTATAAGTTTTTTTGTTTGTGTAATTTCGTCGTCCGACATCTTGCCTTTCTTTTTAAGGACAGAAAGATGTCCTAACTGCTTTGCAATCGACCCCTCGAAACATTTTGGCGAAGGGCTTACTTTGGTCAAGTTTCGAAATTCGTCTATTTTTCTTGTGGTTGTTGTAGAAATGGGTTGTGGTGTTGCTTTGTTCATTCGTTCACTACAGGTCCATTAAATACTCCGATCATGCGGACAGTTCGGGCCAATCTCCGCCGTCCGTGTACACAGATGATGCCACAGATGATGCCACTGATGATTCCGAGAAATCTGACAAATACTGCGAACTCACATCAGAGATTGTTGATGCTGCGTCAGACAGTCTTTCCTCTAGATAGTCCGCGTACTCGTAGATGCGCGCCTTTATGTACTCCACCGCGTCCTTACGCTGACTAACTGGCGTGTCCCATGGAAAGCGTACGTAGAAGTGCTCGTGTTCATAATACACTGTGCATTTACAGTCGTGACACCCGTCCAATACGGTCACTCCTGCTTCGATAGCGCGAAGATTGTGTCCACCAGACCCTATAATGCGTCCCACAAACTCGGACCGTACATATATGCCGTGATTTGCCACCGCGATTTCCTCGCCGAACGTGTTCACAACGAAGGCCTCAGCACCGTCTATCATGGGTATAATGGCGGAGAACACACCGTCGCGGTGAGAAACATCGATGTCGAAGCCTGGAAACTCCAGCCGAAACGCATAAGACATATTTTTTACGCGTGTCCATTTGCGACCTACCAAGGCCCCAACGACACTGTCGTCACACGCGAAAGTAAGGGTCATAAGACCAAATGCGTTGTTTTCGGAGGCGTACTGGGGGACAAAAGTATTACCACGAAGCGCGCCGAACGAATTAGAGAACATTGGCGCGGTCGTGTGTCGTGCTAGGTGCCGTCGATAGGTGCGGATAAAGTATGGACGGTTTGTCAGCGAGAGTGAAGAATTTCCCTGGTGATTGTGTGTTGGTCCTGGATTTAATTTAATTTAAATTAAATCTTGCTTGCATTATTTTTTTTTATGTGTCTGGCGTAAATTTAATTTAAATTAAATTTTCAGACTCGATGTTTCTTTTGACCAACGAAATTAAATTCGGTGTCTGCGAAACATGTGTGACACATCTTGCGAGCTGGTGAAAAAAATGTGATTAATAACAGCATCTATCATGTTTCGGTGTACTATGAAATTTTATCTTCTCTTTCTGTACCTGGGGTAGCATTTTCAGTTTTTGAATAAGCGTATCAAATGTACTCGTGACATTCTCCCCGTCTTTGGATGACAGTTCGGAGTACGTTACACCTTTTCCAACCGCCCACGCCGTCGCCTCTTTCTTGGCAACAACACGCGCCAAGTCTATCTTGTTGCCCACTAACATGGCGGCACAGTTTCGACTGTCTCCGTACGCCAGATATTCACGCCACCATTGTTCAAGGTTCAGAAACGAGTCGCGGTCGGTGACGTCGTACACAAACATGATAGCGTTGGCCCCACGGTAGTACGAGCTCATCAGCGATTGAAAGCGCTCTTGCCCGGCCGTGTCCCAAAACACGAGTTTCGTTTCGTCGTCCATGTCTTTGTGCGTGAATTCGACTCCAATCGTGGAGGGCACGTGGGCGTGGAACTTACCGAATACATAGCGATTCAGTATACTGGTTTTGCCCGTGTTGGCATTTCCAACAATAACGACTTTGTATGTGTTCATATTGCGAAATGTACAACACTTAAATAGACCTTCCGACATACATATTTGCATCGTATACGTGTTGTTCTTTGAGTCTGGATGCGGATATCCTACCGTTGATGATATTTGTAATATCTTGCGACATTTGTTCGACGACTTCGTCTGTCAGTGCCGCTTTTGCAAATTTGCGCAACGTTCGTTTGAATGTTTTGTATTTGCTTTTCTTTTTCAGCTCCAAGAGTTGCAAGAATACTTCGTATCGTCGACTGTTCCGCTTGCGTTTTTTAGTGGGGGCCATCTCGGTCACAAGGCGGTCGAACCGAAGATTCTGCGGACCTCTGCACAAGGCACAAGTCGGCACATTTTCGGAAACGCGAATCTGTTCTACGAGACAGTCGAAACATCCCATGTGTGTTTGATGACACATGACGATGGGATGGTGAACTGTGCATAAACAGAAACAACACTTGAATGCACCTTGCATTATACGAATGCGTACGAGTATAAATAAGAGTCGTTAGATTCACAAATGGGATTTATATGGTCGAAGCCACGGGGACCGTTGGAAGATTCACTAATTGACAATTATCCGGTGTTTCTTCGCATGGGCGATTTATTGTTGGTACCCACCTCGGAATTGGACATCACACTAAACCGAGAGTTGTGGAAACACGTGGCACTTGTCATATCATCATCCAGACTACTATTCAATGGACATCTGTGTTCTTTAAAGTCGTTTGTCTCAGAATACGATGGATTGTGTTCGCGTCAGTTGGGATGTGAACGTCCTAGTGGGTTTGAAGAACGATTTGTATCAGCTGTTGCGGAAGCCATGTCGCTGTCGTATCAAGTCGCAGATGATTACAAGGAAGGGTTTCAAATAGCTTTTGTATTACATACGTTGGCCCTCTTGGATAAAGCAAACTTTGAAACACTCAAACCTCACCATTTCTCTTCAGAATCTCCGTACAATAAGTTAGATTTGTCTATGTATTCAAATAATGTTTATATCTAATTAAATAACTAACATCTGATCTTCTAAGGTTTGTATCCTATCTAACATATTAAGAATGGTGTCACGCACACTAGTGGTACCAATAATCAAGTCCATGTTTTCAAGCCTCAGATACGTGTTGTCATCTACACCCACAGGGGCCCGCATAGTACAATCTCCCTGTGGACACACCAGCGATATACCCCCATCAAATTGAACTTGTTTTTTAAATTTAGAGAGTAGAGGAGTGCCATCGCCTTCGTGTTCGTTTTCGATTAAATGGTCGAAATTAAGCGTACCTAAATTTGTTTCACCGAAAGTAGCATCGCCACTGACTTCCAAATTACTCAGTTTGAAATCGCCGCCGATAATTTGCAGTGTGGATTCGCGCGCCGCGGATGCCGTATTTATCCAGTACTGTACAGTTTCGTCAAGGCCGCATTTAGCCGGGATATCGCGAACTTCGGCAATCAACTCTCTTGCCCTTATAAGTGGAATCAAAGAGAGCAGAATAAATATTATCATTGTAATTAAAATGAAGGACCTTTAAATATGTTGTTTTTTATTCGGACGGTGGAACGAAATATGATGCATGTAACTGGCACGTGACAGTGTCCACGTCGAACTCAAGATCGGCTGCACATGTGAATTGAAACACGTCCGATCTTTTGTCGACGACACCATAATGGTGCACAGTTTCCCACCCACTGTGACTGGAGTACGGTCGGAACCAGAGCCACAATGTTCTGGACTCCTTGTAGATTTTCACCGCGCCGGCCGATTGACGCCAACCTTTGTCTTCATCCTCCCAATAATCGACTTTATTATAAAAACAATCATTAAAGGAGTTCGGGTCTGGAGTACCCTTACTGTATAGGCAACGCTGATAAGTAATCTGACTTTCCAATGAGGATGTGTACGTCACCATTGGGAGGAGAGTTTCACTGTAACCAGCCCAAATGACGCGAATGTGGGTGGGCCATTGTGCACAATATCCGTTGGATTCTAACCATCCGCTCGGACATCCGCATTTGTTCGTGCCTGGTATGTTTATTCGTCCTTGAGGACACACAGTACATACGCGGTTTACTTCAATTGCGTCCGCGGGACAATATAAACAGTGTTCGGGATATCCACTCCCGCTTTCGGATGATTTTCCAGGGTCGCATAGAGTGCATTCAGTCTTTCCTACTGCAGAGTAACGTCCGATAGGGCATTCCTTACAGCTTGTTTTGGCTGCCTCGTTTTGATATCGGCCTCGCGGACATTCACGTTCAATGCTGACGTCGCTGGAACAATAATGGCCTGTCGCGCAGTCGGAACACGAATCCGAATTGTCACACGCGTCAGAAGCCGTTTTTGCCAGTTGGCGGCGCGTTTTACCGACATTGCATATACATCCATCGCCGGGGTCTTTCGCGCACCGTTGTGCGCAAGTCTCCATATATCGGAACTTCGACATTGCGCAGGTAATGTAAACTTTACGCCCGTTCTCACATTCACAATATCCAGTAGTGTATGAGTAAAAACGACGACTGTCACTGGCCAAGACATTCGGTCTTTCATCACACCTCCTGTCGCCGGGCGCGTAACGGGCTCCGTCACCAGAACAGCTCATGGTGTCGCGACTACAGCCGTCAAAGAGGGGGTTACTACAAGTTGCTCGAAACTGGACACAGCTTCTAGTACAGCTGGGTGCACAGGATTGGCAGCTGTCTTGCCCTGTTTCTGATTGATATTGGTGTGGCCCACATGGTTTGCATTGTGCCAAATGGTTGATAACATCTTGATACTGACCGGCTTCGCATTCCTGACATTGTATTTGGTTACAAGTTGTTCTATCAGTATGCTGATCCAAAGACACAATTTTGTGGCCGATATCACATCGGCACGCTTCGCAGGGTGTACCTGTGCCCGCGCTGGGCGCTTTCCTACCAGGTGCACATTCCTTGCATTCTGATGTGCCGTACATGGCATATTTTCCTGGTGCGCACGCTTTACAACCCACGTCGATTATCAGCTCCTGGCCCGCCGGACAAAATTCGCATTCGCAGTTCGACGTTTGGATTTTACCACTCGGACACAATGGACATAGTGTGCATCTATGTGAGCCCATCTCTGAATGCCATCCTTGTGGACAATCTTTGCATGATGGCGATGCTGGGTCTTCGCTGAACTTTCCAGCCGGACATGAGATACATGCTTCTTTTACATACGTGTGCACCAAATGGGCTCGACAAGAAAGGCCGGCATTCTCATCCACAAGTATTGTTTTACCATATCGTTGACAGCTCAGCCAGAATCCCGGGTGTAGCGTTGTACCACTGGCCAGCCTAAATCGCAGCGCCGCTCGCGTGATGGTGTAGCCATCTAATTCTAATATACGGGGCACACATCTCCCGTATTGGATATCTCGGTCACAACTGCATTCGGCATTGTGAAACTGGTACGTTGCTTCCACATGTATTTCTCCGAGGGCGTCCGCGGTAACGGAATACGTTTCTGCACCGTTTTCCGGACACGTAACAAAATCACAAGCAGACGGGTATGTCAGGTTACAACCACCTAAGGACTTTCCGTTCATGGTAACTGTGTTCACTTTTTGGTCGCCGCCTGACAACCCCGACATGAGTACGTCCCATTCTACAGTGTACGATGCGTCCGGCTCAAGACCCTTAATGGTCCCGCTCCATGTATCGCTCGTTGCGGTATTTTCTTGATAAATCACATAAACCATGTCTTTGACGGGCAGACTATTCGACAAGAAACACGTCCCATATTTTGGTTGGAGACTTTCTCTCGCTTCCGAACTGTCAAAGAATGTAGGTTCCAAATTTTCCCCCACAAAAAAATTGCGTGGCACCATATAGTTTGAATACGTTCCGTCCGGGAGCACGTTATTGATATGTCTATCCAGATTCAACCACTCGTCTACAGGTTCTGTACCGGTGCCGTGAGCATCACGCCACCAATCGTTGTCCAAATCGGCTACATCGGGAACTGTAACATCGTCCGTTTCAACAACAGTGTTGTTTAACTTCTGCTCGCGCTTCCAATTATGTAATCGTTTGCGAACGCGCGTTAGCGTGCTGTCCTTCAACGAATGAAATACATTGGGCTGGCTGTTGATATATGCCGGTGCGCCCCACGACCGTGAACTGGTTTCATTACGGGACGCATGAGACCACCCGGGAGACCAGTTGATTAAGTAATTCTTCTTCGGGTCATAGCAGTAGTCATAGTCAGATAACACCTGGGCACCAGTACAACCAGGAGGCACCGGCCCATCCGGAACCCGTTGGAAGCACTTCAGACCGTCCTCGCAATCTGCGTCACTGTCGCAATCTCCTCGACATTCCCGACACGGTGCAGAACATGGATTTACATAGTCTGAAGTTGAAGATTCAACCAATTGGATTTTCGTTATACTTCTCGAGCCCACCCCCCGAACTTGGAATGTGTTAATACTCCATAGTTCAGCAGCGTCTTTGTGTTTGTCGACGTAGGCGGCATCAATGGTAGATGGGGCCCACGAAGCCGCCTTACAATTCGAATTTTTCTGACACATGTCTAAACACTGAGTCAAGGTCCAGTCGAATGTCGAATATTTGTAGTTTGGGTCAGTGTCGGATATATGAGTGACCCAACCGTTGTGCCTTGAATTCCAACTAATGCTAGGCACCGACGCCAACACATTGTTGGTGGCTGTCTCCAAATTCACCCCTGTGGCCGAAATCGTGGCACCGTACATGTAGTCTTTTACTGAAACCCCAATACGCGATGCTTCCATATAACTTTTTAGTATTCCAGTGGCTGTCTTGTCAAACATACGACTATATTTGCCAGGCACACAGTTTACACAATTCGGAGCAGAACCACGTTTGCCGATAGGACACGCGTCACCGGACTTGACACTATACAAAGGATGCCAATCCAAAGCGACTCGCGTATCGTCTTTCGAAAGTGTATAGACAGCACCGCCGAATAATTGGTTTTCCTCAACGACTCGAGTCGGACCACCTGACATTCCCGAGCATGTTCCTGCACGGGCGGCGACCGCCTGCCCGTTGAGATGACATAACCCCAACGTGTTGGCCTTGTCAAACACTTGTGGTCGGTCCTCCGTGTACAGATTCAATACTGCGAGAACACTATCTTCCACGAAACACCCATAAGGGGAACTCGTATCGGCTCGGGTTTCAAACTTATCTGTTATGTTATACACATCGCGCGCAGCTTCCTTGCACAAATCTTCGCGCGTTTTACGGTTGGTGTTTGTATCAATATGTACAAGGTCGCCATAACATGCCATGGATACTGACGGACATCGGACGCAATTGGCTGCCGAATCCGTGGATTGTGTGGCAATGTACCTACCCTCGGGACAACTTACACACGTAACCGCGTTGAACGTTTCTGCGAACTGACCCGACGGACATTCGAGACACACATTGTTTTTCACATAACTCGACATGGGACACAGTTTGCACCTGTCTCGGCCACTCTCATCTTGATAATCACAATCCTCACACGCGTCTGCATCGTGCACCCGACTCATTTTACCAACAGGACATTCTCTACACGTATCAGAATCTTTAAACCAGCCTTTTGGACATTGAATGCATTCCTGTGCCTGTATGTTGAATTTTCCAAGCGGGCACTCCTTGCAATACGTGTCGTCGACACTGCCCACGTCGTCCGTGATGGAGGTGTCAGAGCACTTTTCACAAAACGCGGAACCAGCCTCCGACGAATAAAAGCCATGCGGACACAAAATACATGCGAATATATTCGGCTGTGCCTCGTACGGACTGAAGCGCCCTTCGGCACATATCGTACAAGCCTTTCGCTCGTTTGCTCCGGTCTCGTCCTGAAAGTATCCCACGGGACAGTTTTTACACGTATCAGAGTCTATAGCACCGGTGTCGGACGAGTAAGTTCCTTCTGGACACGCACTACAAAAAGTGGCACCGTCATTTTCAGAAAAATACCCCGAAGGACACATCCTACATTCTGAACGTCTCGTTGCGACCGGTGTGTCACTGAAATAACCCTTCGGACAGGTTTTGCAAAGTCCGGACGGACTTGGTGGTACGCCGCAAATCGCCATAGTTGCTCCCAGGTATCCTTGCTTCGCCAGGCCGGAAGGGTCACGCCAGGTTATTTTCAAATTTGGCATTCCAATTAATGCCGTCGGGTCTCTTGTTTGAGCACAGCCAAGCGGATATTGGTTCGAGGTTGTCGACGAGAAAGGTTCGTACTTATCCGTCTTATGCTCTTCATAGTATTGTCTACACTCATCTTCTCCTATGTCAAAATGTCCGGACCCTTCTGCGCCACAAGCTTCATTTTGTTTCTCCCTGTCTATCGATTCCCATGGTGTGTCTCCTATCCATTGACCACACTCTTCCATATTGGTCACGCTATTCATTTTGCAACCTCCTACGACGTCTGACATACGTCTCTCAATACCATAGCATACACTCGTTCCGTTCACGCCAAAGTCATGGCTCAGGTCGACTTCGCATCGTATGCTATCTTCATTGAATATAAACCCATTCGGACACTGGCTTGATACGTTAGGTGTTGAAGTAAAATCACCCACTATAGTGGTGTACGCGTCGCTCTCATCTGCGATTTCGGTACACAGGTCTCCTACTTTACTACAAAAGTATTTGAAAGTGTCGTCCACCAGACGCGTGTACGCAACGCAAGACTCATCAGTCAAGCATTCTTTCCGGGCTGACTCGTGGTCCGCTGTTTCTTTTACGCCCCATGCCGGTGACATACCGCCGACGCCTCGACATTGCCCGGCGCCCAGGTATGTGAATGCGGTTTCCCAATCTGTATCGCTTAATACGGGCGTTTCATCTTCGAAATACGTACTGCTCCATTTTCCGGTGGGACAAGCCAAACAGTTGCGATTGACAAATCTGGTTGGCTTGTCCTCCTCGCTTCCTAGTAGCTCTGAGTTTCCGTAATACCCAATTGGACACTTTTTGCAGCTGGATTGACGTTCTTGGTTTTGATAGTCTCCTCCATTACACAATCTCACAATAGACTCAGCTGAGCCCAACATCGGTACGACCCACCCCGGTTGTGCGTTGACGCAATTACTTCCAGTGTTTCGAGAGACTTTGTAAAATCCGGGACTACAGAGAATACAATAACCACAGTTTCCGGACATGTCAGAACAAGTTTGTGTTGGCGAGCTGGGACAGATTGCGTCGTTCCAGTCCGAAAACAGTCCGGGACCACATTCAAAGTACGACGACTCGGTACGTTCTGCAGCGACTTTGATGTCACAACGCGCCCTACACGAAGTATCACGCCAGTTGTCGTCCACAGTGCCGAAGACGCCATACGGATTTGTGAATTTACCGGAAGGACACTGCTTGCAACTATTTTGACCTACTTCGTCTTGATAATAACCATACGCGCATGTTGCACACTGTGCGAAATATGTCGTCTTTCCGCTTGTGGTTAGACTGCTGGACGTTTGAGTAGTTTGGTCAACGTCTGATATCGGGTTATAGTATGGAAAGGTGGGTGCATAGTATCCCGCCGCGCATGTATGGCAAGCGGCAATCTCGCTCGAAGCTTTCGACGCTACACTGAACGTACCAGGTTCGCAACAACTTTCTGACCCTGCTTCTGACGTTGACCCTTCTGGGCATGTTGCACACGACACTGAAATCAAATCTTTTCGGAAAAAACCGGTTGGGCATGTTTTGCAGCTTGTTTGACTGTCTTGGTCTTGAAATTCGCCGTTAGGACAAATATCACAATAACTGAGACCCAAAGTGCTGCCCATGTATCCTTTTGGACATGTCTTACAGACGATTTGCCCTGGTGTGTTCTGATACTGGCCACGGGCGCAATTGTTACACGCACCCGCATTCGTGTCAGCTTGGTATTTGCCCGTGGAACATTGCACACAAGTGGACCTGCCCGTGTTTCCATTGTACTTGCCAGGCTCACACGATGTACATTGAATCTTCCCGTTAGCGTCCTGATATTTACCAGTCTGGCACAGTTTACACCCTTCCTGCCAGTTGGTGACGCCCGTTTGATCGCCATAGCGCCCTGCCATGCAGTCATCACAGTTCGCGCGCCCTTTTCTATAATTGTATTTTCCCTTTGGACATGTTTTGCAGTAGGTTTGACCCGCACTCGACTGATACTTTGCGACTGGACAGTCTGTACAAGATTCCCGACCGTTCCCATTTGAATATTTTCCATTGGGACAATCGTGACAAGCACTTAATTGATAGTCGTCCGATGGATTGTACTTGCCCAGGCCACAACTAGAGCACCCGTTTTTTGAAGAATGGTATTTACCTTTTGGACAGTATGCTTGATACTTGTCCTGTGTACTCGATGTTACAATGCTAGTTCCGTAAATGTCACCGCTGCCGCAGCGTTTTCCGTCTGTATTATAACCAACGTTATAGTCTCCCCGCTCGCAATATCCCATTTTGTCCCTCTCACTGTATGTATATGAGTTGTATTCAGCGTTTTGGCACGTTTCTAGACAAACTCTTTTATTATCGGAATGTGAAGACCAAGGGAGGCGAGAAGTTACGGTCGTGCATTCTTTTTCCTCATCAGACGCGCAGTATTGCTCGCCAACATATTTCATCGGTTTATAGGCATCAACCACATCCATCCCAATTAGGAATGCAACAAATATACATGAAATCATGAACTACTATTTTAACTTGTTAGTCATTTATATACGTCACAAATGTGCAACATAGTTGCCTTTCGATAATATTTTCTCAGCCCAGCGTTTGGACCGTTTTTCCAGATATGTAAATGGCCGTGCTCTGATATAAGGTTCTACCAGCGCAATGTCGAAAGGGGTCGTACAGTAGAACAGAGCTCGCAGAAGGCAGCGGCGTATATTCGGCGACGCGTCTCGTAGCGCATCCAACAATTGTCGTGGGTTCACGTCTGGACCAATCATATCAAATACAGTCTCGTCCATGTGTGGCGAAATCAAACACGACACAGCGTCCGCCGGTAGCGTTTTTTTTGGCAAACTGACGGGGCGGTGCATTACACCCCGCTGCTGGTAGTCGCGAATACAACGCGCAATGTCGGCACAGGTCCAGCGGTCCCCTTCCACGAGATTAATATCGACCATCGTCTGTGCACCGTCTGAAAAGAAACGACATTCTGCACTCACGTAGTGGGGGTCTACTGTTTCTAAAGTGTAGTGCCAGAGTGCCGACTTCAACTGCACCCACATGCCCAAGTCGGCAAAGAGACGCAGCAATGTTTCGCGATAAATAAACGGGTCGTTTTGCGTCTCGAGGCGCAGCGCCGCCCAACACCAAAACTCGGGTACCTTGGGCGGAAACGCGCGCGCCGAGTGCACGTATTTCATCACGTCAAACCCAGTCCATTCATAACGGGCGCGCATGGCTGTCACAAACGAGGGGCGTCGCCAGCGCGGGTCTGTCGTGGTCGGAAACCCCAGCGTTTCCAATTGGTCCGGTTCGAGCTGGCCTATGAGACGCTCAAAACGACCACTGTAAAGGGCACTGGTAAACCCCGGGTTCCATTGCTGAATGTCGGCGTCGGCCTTGGCCCACATTAGGTTGTGACAGTACCGAACGTGACCACTATTAACAGGTGTCCCACGATGCCAGGTGTCGAGTGCATACAGGAGCACGTCGCCTGGCATAAAGTGCGGCACGACCTCGCGCGCGTAGCATTGTGCGCGCAACGCCGCGGACTCTTCGGGCAGGCTCGCCTCGGCCTCTGTGCGCCGATTCACAAACGGATTACCGCTTATACCCGGCATATGTACGTATGGCCAAACGTACACGGGGTCGTTTGCACCCTCACGTGGGACCAATGCCGTGGCACCACCCGTTTCCGAAGTGTCTGAGTAGTACACAATGGCGGCAACTGCCGCGGGGTATCCAGGATTCGGCATGTCGTACTGATTGTTCCCATAGTCCATGTGCACGCGCTGGTCGCTGTTCGAGCTCTCCCCGACAGAAGGAACGCCGTATTTGGCCCATGGGACAGATTGCTTCAATCGAATATTGGGACCGAGTATTTTGCGCACCGCCTTTAAAATGTGATGGTGGACGGCGATATCGTTCAGCGCCGGTGTGGACGGGAAAAGGGCCTTGTTGCCGGAACCAAAGTCTTGAACGGGTTCCTTGTCGTCCGGCGGAAAGTGCTGGTGCATTTCCTCGAGTGCCGCGGACGCGTCAACAGCACCACGTAGGATAACATATCCACGGTCAACAAAATCGCGGTTCATCGTATACATGGTAAAGTAGTTTATATAAATAAACTCTAAACCCATACAAAAATTTAATTTAAATTAAATTTCAGTAAAGTCGAATTACACGCTCGGAATTTCACGAGTCTTTGAATTTAATTTAAATTAAATTAAATTTCAGTAAAGTCGAATTACACGCTCGGAATTTCACGAGTCTTTGAATTTAATTTAATTTAAATTAAATTTCAGTAAAGTCGAATTACACGCAGGAGTCTTTGAATTTAATTTAATTTAAATTAAAATTCGGTGAATGTTTGGTATATATAGAAGTTCCATCATGTTGTTCATGTCCCAGAAAGAACGTGACGTCGCCGACACACTGACGGATATGCAGGCCGCGAACGACCTCAGTCGGGTAAAACACCAACACAAACAGCGGGAAACGGAAGAGGAAGCGCTGGACATGTTAAAAATAATGGACGCAGTCACCATTCTCGCGGGACCGCACGGGACACGTGAGCCCGAATGGCGTCCACCGACCTCGGACGAACTGAGGAAGGGTATCCCAAAAAATTTCCAGGTGCGGGTGAGTCATCGCAAAAACGGCAACCCCTACCGCACATATAGGTCTCCCACCGGCACGCTATACAGGTCCATCGTCGAAGTTATACGGAGCCTAGACGACAGTTCGCCGTCAGAGGACTCAGACACGTCGTCCTCTGACGGCGAACTGTCGTCAGAGGATGAATCTATGTGTGAATATGATGACGATATCATGCAATACACGATTACGTTGCACATATACGTGAACGACGAGCGCCAGAGAGATCGCGCGTATCGTCCGATGACGACAGTGGGACAGGTGATTGATGATGTGTTACCGGGCGGCACGTTGTACTACAAAGGCGTTGGCAAATCCAGAGAAGAACGCCTGCAATGCGTGTTTGAACATTTGGTAAGAGGCGGCGTGTACAAGGTACACCTGCGGAACAAGCCGAGTATACACACCTTTGTATTTAACTTTAACGAACATTGATATTTTTTAGTGGCTTAAAGCCAAGACGCCCATAACAATTATTTTGTGGTATATATATATGTCTGCATTTCGACAAAATGTACACAGAACTTATCAGTGCGATATCGTATTTGAGTAGTATTTTTGGCATAATGGCCGTGGCAAGCTACGCGGTAACATTTTACATATTAGATTACAACGGATTGTATCTATCGGGAAAGTCTGGCTACGACGATACCGATTTGCCGTATACGTATGCCATAGTGGAGTGTGTAACGGCCGGTTTCACTTTGGTGATTGGTGTGATGGCGTTCGGTACATCTGGACGGCCAACCAAAAGAGCGGTCATGGTCGCGGTGATATTCTTTGGCGCCGCGTGTATGTTGGAAGGCACCTTTAGCATGTTGCGCGCGTGGAACTTGGGTCTGGTGGGCGACGACATGGAAAAGACGTGTTCTGATGTGGGCCAGGCAACGGGTTGTCCGACAACGCGGTTCGAACACGTACATGACCGTGATATCTTGTACTCGGAACCGTCTGGCGGTGACTGCACGTTTTGGTTTTGGGGCAACAAGCCGGAGGACGCGTCATCGTCGTCCACGTCGATGACGCGCTACATCGACATTATTAAACCGAAGGCTGACGGGACGGGTTACCAAAATCCGAATATGGCGACTGGCATTTATTTCGGGTTGGACCCGCGCGAAATCGAAACGTACATGGACTGGTCACAGGCATCATCGTACGGTTGGCGCGACGACCCGAACTCATTGACGAACATAGGTGCCGAGGACGATGAGAGTTTGGACAATCTGGACGCGTTAAATCTGAACAAGCGCCACAACATGCGCCAAATCATGACGCTGCAGGACAAAATCCTACTGGCGCGCGATGACTATATTGCCGAAGCGGACCAACTATCTCAGGCACCGTCCATAAGCTATTGTTGGTACTGGGGGTGCAATTCCGTGTGTAACCACGAACGCTATTTGGTCAACCGTCTTTGGTTCGGGACGTCGCTGACACTGTTTGTGGTACAGTTGACGAGCGCTGCGCTAGCGGCGATGGTGTATCGAAAAACGCCTGTGCATGAGCACACAAAGTTTTCTTCCGAAGATGCTGAAGATTTCGAGGAGGACGTAGAGCTGATGGCACCGTTGAAGGGGAGACGAAAACGTCAACTGGTAAAAAATCCATCCGGACTGATGTTTTAGACCTATAAACAGCCTTGAACCGCATATGAATAATGAATCGTGCAGTCCCTAATAAGTGTGTACATGTAAGGGCTGAAGTGGAGGGTCGGGCGTATCGTTTGATATCTTTTTTCCACCAGCACCCGTCAGAGACCACGGAAGACGGTTGGTCGGTCTTTCGTAACGGTGATGAGGTGTATCTGGTGGACAAGCTAACGTTGGCGGTCATGGCAGAGCACGAGTGTGAGTTTATGACACGTGAAGTCGACAAAGGTTCTGAGGAACCGACTATTGTATCTGTCATGTTGAACCCGATTTCGACGAGCGTAAATATAAACAGTAAATAATCACTATAAAAACATCTGCTTTCTGTTTGAAATGTCTCTTACTCTACAAGAGTCGTGTAATCTGTACGAACGCAATGCGCGACGCAACAAGTCTGTGCAATCGTTTGCGGACTTTAACAAACATAACTTTACATGTTTGCCAGTCAATGCGGACGTAGAGCGTGATTTCACCACAGTGGTTGGTAAATTGCGCAAAGCCGAGGGTCTGCCTATCCGTGGTCGTTTATTCAGTTTGTTCCGCCGTCTGACTAAATCGGACGTGTCGGAAGTGGCTTCCTCCCCCCAGGCCGTATCTACACCCGCGACAAAATCGTTTGCGGTAACAGAGCATAAAATTGAGAAGGCAATGCGGATGAGCATTCGACCGCCGTCTCCGGCGAGCGAAACATCGGACACATGGACATTGGAAGCCTACGTGAAGGCTGTCCAAGAGTCTGGGCTCACGGAGTCGAAGGGACTCATCGTGCACTTCATGCCGGAGCACAAAGGCGACCCTATTTCCAGTCTCGCGAGCAAGTTGACCAAGAGCACGTGGGAATCCATTCGTGGCAAATCCCAAGAGACGTCTATTAAAATGAAAGACGGTACGATGATGGACTTGGCCAGCATTCGGTTGAACGAAGAGGACGTGAAAAAGTTTGTGCACAACCGCAAGAAGAAAGTAGAGGGTCCCTATTTCATTCGATTTTCGGGTATTTAAATATGTTTGAGGAATATACAATAGAATGGGAGATATAGAAAATTTATTAATTAATTTGAGAGTCTTAAGCAAATTACAATGTCATGCTCGCTTAGATACTACAGAGCCTTTGTTCCGGATACACACACCGGCGGGCTGGATACCTGCGTGGTTGAAGCGCTGGTACGCGGCTCAGAATCGCGTGACGGATATTAGTCGTATTCGAACCATGTACACAAAAGCCCTCGAACTTGCCCCTGACAACCAACGAATTCGTGAATATTTGGGATTGTCCTTAGACGGGTTGGTCAATCTGAAAACCACATACGTGAACGACGTGACTACCGTGGCACTCATCGACGTGATTATGGACAACGTTAATGCATTGATAGCATGAACGTGTAGCTAAACGGGTTGGTCGCCCGCATGCTGTTCACCACTGACATAATGTTCCGAATATTATCATCCGGCAACTGGTGGCGAAATATGCCTGTTAGAGTGTTTAGTACCGAGGAATCTTCACTCATATTGTGTATTAGGTAGTCCTGCTGTATGTTTTTCATAATAGTGACGAATAAAATTTCGGCGGAGTGTATCTTTGCAACGTGTAGGAGCTCTTCTGCCTTACGTCCTATCCACCGAATACTGCGAACCGAGGTAGAGTAAGCCGGGTACATGGGTCCTGTGAGGCACCACGTGTTGTTCGTCAACGTCTGCAAAATTTTGGTGCACGCGAGCACGTCCGACCTTGCCCGGTGCACATTTTCTATGTCGGTGTTGAACATTTGATGGTACAGACCGGACAATGAGTAATTCCCCTCGGGATTGCGCACAACAGACCGGGAATAATGCAAGGAGTCGAAATAGTACCACGTAAGCGGCAAACGTTGTTTTGAACGGCGACACTCGAGCTCCATAACTGGCTTGTCTGCGCGGAACGTGTTGTGCGAAATGAAGACTGGTACGATTCCAAGAGTACATTGTGAACACACCCACTGAATTAGTTCGGTACAGGCTTGCACCCAGAGAACAGCGTTATTTTCGTCTAGGAAAGCACGTGTTAGGCGCGGTATTTCAGGAATTGGAGGTTCTGGAAACACCTTCATAGAAGGGTCAGGGTCCACGACGCGGACAAACCACTGGTTCGTCGTGACACAAAACACGGCAATTTCCCATATACGACAAGTATGCAATTCGCGGACGTCGCCAATGAATTCCAGGTCAAAAATGAACAAATTTGTCCGGTGGCGCAATTGTTCAATTCTTTGCATGTAGCAATTCGCCAAGGTACACTCCTACTTTATACTTAAACTAGGAGACACTTATGTTGAAACAAAGGGGAAAAATGTCTTGGGTGTGTAAACGCCCGTTGGTTCGCTGCCAACGAGGCAACCGTTTATTACTACGTATAATTTTGGATTCGTTCGCAGTGACTCTGTAACATGCGCACCAATGTGCCCCTCCGTGTACTCCCACACACCAATCTTTCGTCGACGTATCCTCTACAGCATGTCCCAACGGTCGCGCACACACAAAACAAGGTAAGTGACAGTCAGTCCATGATGACTGAAAACAAGCCGCGTGGTAATGATGTCCGCACTCGGTCGTCATATCGGCCGACCCTTTTTTGCACAACGCGCATATCATCGTCTTCAGTACTCCTATTTTTATAAGTCGTACGGCACCCAACATTTTCGGAAACAGTTAGGAGAATGTGGATTTTTAATTGAATCCAATTTTTAATAACAGTATAATGCGACGATTGCAACAATTGCTACAAGCGCACATTGTGTTCTTAAATGACGTTCTATACTTTTCGTTTAAGAAGCACGTGTTCACTGGAAAAGTCGCAAAGGGCGGCCTCATATGGAAGTGCACGTGGCAGAAACCTGGCGAAGACCCGAATACAGTGTTCGCAAACCCGTCCAGCATCGAAAATCAGCGTTTCATACGGACCTTTGAGTCTTTGACAGATTGGACAGAGACGTGTATTCAAGAGTGTCTGGATGAGTACCACACGCGTTACTCCTCTTGGAAGCGGGTTCGTCATCAACGCACAGACCAACCAATGGAAGTTTTGTTCAAACATCTACAGAAAAAACAACTGGCAAAAGAACCGTCCAACGCGAAGCATATTCTGCTGTACGAACAGTTGGCGTCGCAAACACACCACATAGAAACTCTCACAAAACGACTGCAGGAGTGGACTGACTGGTACACAAAAACGTACCCACAACAACAGCTACCAGTGGACGCCATCGAAACACCGCCAGTTAATAAGTCCACAGAAGGCGCGGCCGTACATACACAACCCTTTGTACTCACCTCCGATTCAGGTCAGTACATGGTACTACATCGTATGAACGAAGTGGCGCCACCGGAATGTGTCTCGTGGCTCAAACAAAACGGACCTGAGGTATTTACGAACATGTTGAAGAAACTAGACACTACCGTAGAATTCGAACCTCTGGGCGCACGCCCAGAAACAGACATCTCCAAACAATTTGTACATGATTTTTTTTGCACATAAATTACAAATTATAATTAGATTTTCTTCTCATTTTAGCTCTGTAGTCCGATGAGGATTGACACGTATCGTCCCTGTCAATAAATTTCACAATAATGCCATAAAACAACGTCTTGAATGTGGATTCGATTTCGGACCGTGATTTAGCGCCAGTGATTACGACTTTACCAGACCGAAACAATAGAAACACCAACTTGGGCGCCGTGGTACGAAACACAAGTCCCGGGAACAGGTCTGGCTCGTAACTGACATACGGTCCGTATGAACGCGACAGTTCTAACAACTTGAGTGGGTGCGGCACCTCAGCCGACGCCACAATGTTTTGAATCTTGAAATTACGAAACGACACGGGAATGCCGTGTTTCTGTAACAGACGGACGTACTTGCGGCTGGCTAACCTCGATTCCAGCTCCGTTTTAGCACCCGTACACACCATATTTCCAGAAGCAAAGGCCAACGCCGTCGTGCGCGGCGCGCGGATGCGCAACGTTGCTGCGGCAAATTTCTGCGGATTATACTCGATGAACGCCTTTTCGAGCGCGATGGCGCGCAAATCCAAATGGTCCACGCCCAAATTAAACGTAGCCACGACGTTTTGAAGTTCGAACGTCGGTAGGTCGAGGTCTTTCGTCGGCGCGGTGTTCTTGAAATCGTTAGGATTAATCAATTCGCGCTTAACTTTTTTGCGCTTCTTCTTTTTCGGCGGCTTGGGTTGTGTAGACATTCGCTTTATAATATAGACGTGGACGATGTAGATCGGAGTCGAAACCATTTATAGTACATGATGATTAAAATAAAATAGATTATAAAACAATCTTGACCAACATTAATGTACGGTTATTTCTACGACAACTCGAACGCAAACAGAGACATTCATCATATATGTCCTTACATCACGTTCCACAAAGTTCAAGACAATCCCACATTCCAACACGGTGACGCCCAGGCATTGCACAGCGCACTGGTCGAAGAACCGAAACTTGTCAAAGACGTGGCGAATATGTACGCACAACACTTTCAGCATGCGTATTACGACCCAGAATCGGGCAATACGCTAGAAGACGGCTCCGATTTTTTCCAACATGTGATAAACGCTGCAAAGTGCGACCACGTCTCCGCCGTCATCTTCGACTGGGACAGGACCCTACAACAATTTGAGGCGATGTCCACACACTCATTCGACTACTGGTGTCATCAATTCGGCGCTGAATCGCCAACGCAGCGCTACCAATTTGCAAAAGCCGTTGCCATCTATCACTCGGGCGGAACGGAGCGGTTTCACAAACTCACACATATGTTTGCAGAACTACAGAGGCATGGGAAACACATCAGCATATTAACTGCCAACCCAGCCGCGACCAGTCCCGGTCTCAGTGTGTATCACGAAATACTGGGACAATGGGGAGTCAAATACTGTCGCCTCGGTTATACTACGCACAAATACATGACGTTAGCGTCAGATTCCGTACTGTCGACAATATGCGGGCCAGACATAAAGTTCTGACTCACAACCACACACCGCCGGGTGTCATTATACGCAGCAACCACTTCTCAGACCCTGACGTCATGCTCAATGAACGCGTGTCCCACTTCCACACGACACCACTCTCCTCGAATTCCCCATGCGTGTGTCCCTCACGTATACTGCTACTCATAGACGCATTGTGCACAGCGTGTCGCAACCAACGCCCGTCGTGATTTTTTTCACGGTAAAACCGTGGTTGATGTATCCATATACCGTCGCTTGTACACTGTGACGGTAATGCGGTCATGTCGGCTGCTTCTAATCCCACCTTATTCATGTACATATCCATGGCAGTCCAACGACCAGGTCCATGTCCGTCCGCACGCATGTTTTTGGTCTTATACCAAAGTATAAACTCAACATATCCCACGTGCACGTGATCAAAAGGATGCAGCATATTAATTTAATTTAAATTAAATTAAATTTCGAGTCGGCCAAATTTCCGAAAAAAATGAGGCCATGAATTTAATTTAAATTAAATTAAATTTCGCGTGAGGGGAAACGTATAGACTCCAGTAATTTAAATGATTTACATAATTTTCGTTTTGTATGTACAAATGGTGAAGGTGAAGCAGATTATTGTTAAGTGGAAGAACACGGTTTGTCTAGACATGCGAAGAAACGCCGATGATTCATGGCGCACTGTGGTACAGCGACCTTTTCCGACACAGAAGCGAAAAAAGTACAAGACAGGTGCCTGGGGGCGCCTAATACGCCGCCACCAAAAAAATCTCAGGAAGTAACAGAATGTATGTCACACATAAGTTTGAATCTTTGATGCAGAATGCTCATCAGACTTTCCAATTGGCTAATTTCGCTGTCCAGTACGAGCGTCCTCCAGCGCGAAATGACACCGGCGTTATGCGCCGCCGTGATGTCGGCAATGCGCGTGAGCAGTTGGTGTATATGCTGGACGGCCTGTACGACGTGTCCAGCCGCCGTCTTGAGCGGTTCTGCGTTACACTTGAGCGCGACACATGTCGATTCGATGGTTTGTAATGTCGCAGGTATATCGTGTTTGACGATGACGTCTTGCAAAGTAGGAGTGTTATGAATGGTCCGAAGCGAGGTTATGAGTGAGATAGTGTTCTTGACAATGGGCGTTATCGTGGATGACACAACGACTTGGCCAGCAGTCCCTGCCAGAAGAATGAGTCCGGCTTGCATTCCGAGACAGTCTATAAAGCGCCGTCTAAATAGGTAGATGTGGCTGTCCCTGTCGTGGTTCATCATGCACACGTGGGTCATGCACACCCACCTGGACGAACTCGCCCCCGAACAAAGTGGCCCTATACTGCTGTGCAACATCCTTTGCTACGCTGTTCTTGCGATACAGTGCTGCAGACCCAATGGCACTGACTGGACCTCTGTATTCGTCATATGGGCCTCTATACTACTGGTATGCCTGCTTATTTTATTGCAACCGTGGAGTCTTATCTCCTCCGCTTGGGTTTTTTCGTCAATATGTACACAGCTCACGATTTACGAATACGAAACGAGACGATGAACATTCGTCCGCATTATGAAGGGCCATGAAGGTCCCGAATGCGTTGTTCCCGCGTCGCAATCGTTTACAAGTGCATGCGATCGTGCGACCCACAGCCGCGGATTTCCACATAAACGAAGTCGGTATAAGTCTTTGACGCGACAACTTGTGACGTATGGAATGTCCCATTTGTTGGTGCACCTTTAACACCTGTGTCACTGGGTCGTGCGGCCACTCTGTGTGTAAAACGTGTCGCCAACAAATGATTACATTTGGGTACGACACATGTCCCCTGTGTCGTGCCAATTGGCCATTGCCCGTGGAACATCCGCGGTCCAACGTCCAAGTCGCCCTTGACACACACTGGTTGATGGGCGACCCATACTGTGGTATAAAACTGCGGTGGAGGGCGAAACGCCACTCGAGGCGCATGCGGCGCATGATGGAGTATTGAATCCGGAAGTCATACCATCGCTACACATACTTAAAGTGACAGACACTGTTAAATGTTCTTTTTTTTATTGTTCACTCAAATCTGTCTACTAGTACTTATGGTCATAGCCGGACGGCTCGACAAGGAATTTATTCCAGCATACTATGTCATGGCACTAGGCATGATGCCTGTCCCATTGTACAAATTGATATCGATCTCGCAACTGCTCTTACTGTCCAAGGTCGTTGAACGTACACACGCCACCGATACCGCGAACGAACTCCTAGATTGCTTGGCCAACAGCGTCCCGGGACTAACCGTTGGTGACATGCACCACTGCGTGAACACCACCACAGTACACCATGTTACCAAGTCTCGTATCCCGTTCATGTGGTTTACTCCCATTGCGTTTGTGATTCCATACGTGTTCGAGGACCGCATGTTCATGGTGGACGAATACTATACGAATCAAAGCGTATTAAACCAAGCACTTATAATTATTCACGAATGTACTCATCTCGCATTAGATACTCAGGACTATGCGTACAGATGGCAGGCAGATTTTCACTTGTTGACGGACCAACAACACGAACACAATGCGGATTCATACGTCGACGCTATTGTACACCACTGTCTCAACGATATCGTTGTCTCTTTCTAGAGGCGCCATAGCCACGCCCGTAGTCAGGCCGTCGCCGTCTCTCGTACACGGGTGACTCTTGTCTGTCGTACACGGGCGACATCGGGCGCTTTTTCTTCTGCTTGTTAAACACGGGCGACATCGGACGCTTCTTTTTCTTCTGCTGGTTAAACATGGGCGACATCGGACGCTTCTTTTTCTTCTGCTTGTTAAACATGGGCGACATCGGGCGTTTTTGATTGTGCTTACGGCGACGTTCGGGCGACGCCGCGCGGCCCGGCCATCGCGGTATGTCCCGACTCTCGCGTTTGCTCCGCCACGTCTGCCACCATTTCAGTTTCTCCGGACGCATTCGAGACGTATTTGCGCTCACCCAGCGACACTCGCGTAGTACCTTTTTGGCGATGTCCAAGTCCGACGTCTTACACTTTTCACAGATTTGCGCCGTAACTTCTGACGAATATCCGCACCCATGGTCTATGATATTTTCAACGCACGACACAAACGTGTCAAACTCGTCGGTATTCACGGCAATGCCTACGTCGATAGCCAAATC
>JGI20158J14315_10000232_pt1 | contig 39140 bp, 38 predicted proteins | sample COG_08_FD_14315 | JGI IMG/M metagenome (IMG submission 14315)
AAGTGAATGAATATTTTTTTTATATAAATTTAAAGTTTTAGAAATTTTTTTAGTATCTGATTTTATATATTTTATTCTTTTATCTTTAATTTCATTTTTTTTGTTACCTGTGGAGTAATTGTCTAAACTGATGATGTTAAACTTGGTTTTATTTATAAGATATTTAACTAAGTTTGAGCCAATAAAACCTGCTCCTCCAGTTACTACTATATAATTTTTTTTCATTTATTAGATTTAGAAAAGTATGATTTTAAAGTTAAATCAAAGCCTTCGTCTAAATCAATTTTGGGTTTCCATCCATAACTTAAGGCTATTGAATTATCTATAATTTTTCTTTTTGTTCCATCTGGTTTAGATTTATCTAAAATAATCTTACATTTAAAATTAATCTTCTTTAAAATAAACTTTGCATACTCAAGTATGCTTTTATCATGACCTGTTCCAATATTGATTAATGGATCTTTTGTTTTTTTATTTAAAAAATAAATACACGCATCAGCCAAATCATCTACATACATTAATTCTCTTTTGGGTCTTCCTGATCCCCATAATGTTAATTCATTTTTTTTATTTTTTTTTGCGCTAAAGCTTTAAAAATTAAAGCTGGGAAAAAATGCGATGTTTTAAGATCATAATTATCATTTGGACCATATAAATTACACGGCATTAAGCATTTATAGTTGGTTTTGTATTGGAAATTATAACTTTCACACATTTTAATACCTGCTATTTTTGCAATAGCATATGGTTCATTTGTTTTTTCTAGTTCTCCAGTTAATAAATATTTTTCTTTAATTGGTTGTTTGGAGTTTTTTGGATAAATGCAGCTAGAGCCTAAAAAAATTAACGATTTTATTTTATTTTTATAACAGGCGTGAATAATATTAGTTTGAATTGCTAAGTTATCATAAATAAAATCAGCTTTATATTTGTTGTTTGCAAAAATACCCCCTACATGACCTGCAGCATTGATGACTGCATCAATTTTTTTTTTTTGGAAAAAATTAAATACTTCCTTTTGATTTCTTAAATCTAGCTTGTCTTTTGTAACTGTTATTATATTTTTATACCCTCGTTCAGTTAGTTTTCTGACTACAGCTGATCCCACTAAACCTTTATGTCCAGTTACGAATACTTTACTTTTATTTTTTACCATTAATGTTTTTAATCTCTTGAGTAACCATGTCTTTTGCCAGCGATTGAATATTGTAATCTGGTTTCCATTTTAGTTCTTTTCTCGCTTTTCTTGCATCTCCAAGTAAGGAATCTACTTCAGTTGGCCTAAAATATTTTTTATCTATAGATATAATAATTTTACCATTTAAATATGCCTTTTCATTAATTCCTTTACCTTTCCATTTAATTTTAATTTTTAAAATATGACATATTAAATTTACAAAATATTTGACACTGTATTGTTTTCCAGATGCAATAACATAATCCTTTGGTTTTTTTTGTTGAAGCATTTTCCACATGGCTACTACATAGTCTTGAGCATGTCCCCAATCTCTCTTTGAATATAAATTTCCAAGGTAAAGCCTCCCTTTTCCTAATAAAGAAATTTTACATAGTGCAGATACAATTTTTTTTGTTACAAAAGTTTCTCCTCTTAACGGGCTTTCATGGTTAAATAAAATACCGTTGCATGCGAAAATATTGTACCCTTCTCTATAATTTACTGTTATCCAGTGTGCATACAATTTTGCAGCAGCATAGGGGCTTCTTGGGTAAAAATTTGTTTTTTCATTTTGAGGAGGTTTTGAGGCACCAAACATTTCTGAAGTACCAGCTTGATAAAACTTTACTTTATCTTTTATTCCAAGGGTTAATATAGCGTCTAAAATTCTCAATGTTCCTAACCCATCTACATTTGCAGTGTACTCCGGTACTTCAAATGAAACACCTACGTGAGATTGTGCACCCAGGTTATAAACTTCATTAGGTTTAACATTTTTTATTATTTTCAAAACAGACAAAGAGTCTGTGAGATCCCCATAATGTAAATAAAAATTTGTTTTCTTATGTAAATCAAGATAAATATCATCAATTCTTTGAGTGTTGAAAGATGAGCTTCTTCGCTTTACACCATGAACAATGTAGTTTTTTTTTAGTAAAAATTTTGCAAGATAAGCACCGTCTTGCCCTGTTATTCCATAAATTAATGCTATTTTTTTCATATATTTAATAAAAACTTAAAATTTTTTTTTATGAAAAAAATATTTACACTATTTTTCACATAAGTACTTTCAAAAATCTTACCTTTGATTAAAAGCTTAATTTCAAAATTAGTTAATTTTTTAAAATTATTTTTATCAATGTTAAATATATAGCAGTTATAATATTCTTTTAACATAATATAAATTTCATCAAAATTGCTCATATTATACTCAACAAGTATTACTGGGGTTTCCTTTTTAATAAATCTAAGCATTCCTTTAATTACTTTGTGATCATGTCCTTCTACATCAATTTTAACAAAACATGCTTTAGATTTTATTTTAATGTTTTCAAATTTTTTTAATTTAAAAGGTTTTTTTTTTAATTTGAACTCTTGATACTTATTTGGGTAATTATGTTTAATCTTAGCTAAAATATATTGTTTATCAAAACTATTATTAAAATGGAAAAATTTGCCTTTATAATAAGCTCTGTATAAAAACTTTTTTTCTGAAATATTTGAGAGACCAAATTTATGTATAAAAATATTACTGTATTTTTTTTTTATTTTATTTAAATACGCTTTAATTAAAAAATTATCTGGTTCAAATAAATGAATATTATTTAATTTAAATCCCATCTCTCTAAAACCAATTGTTGATAATCCAATATTGGCACCAATATCAAGAAAATCTCTTTTTTCATTTTTATGAAAAAGTAACTTAATACCATTATAATCTTTGTCATGAGGAAATAAAAAATTAAATTTTTCTAAATTATTATAAATAAAGATTTGTAACAAAGGTATTGTTTCTATTAATTTAACTATTCTATATTTAAAATTAAATAGCATTTATACTTAATAAAAAAATTTATATTTAAATAAAACAAAAATTGCCTTAAGACCATCTGAGGATTTTATTTTTTTTCCCTCATCATAAGTTCTACCTTTATAGTTTATGGGAACTTCTTTAATTATAATATTTTTATTGGATAGCTTTGTAGTAATTTCTGGACAAAAAGAAAAATCATTTTCTTGCAAATTTATAGATTTAAATAAATCAGAATCAAATAATTTGTAACAAGTATGCGCATCAGTTAATTTTTGATTATTAATTTTATTACTTAAAAATGTTAAAAAAATATTTCCCCATATTCTTATTTTGTGGCTAAAATTTTTAGTATTTGTGTACATATTTTTATTTAACACACGCGACCCATAAACAACTTTAAATTTATTTTTTATTGCTTCATTAATTAATATAGGATAATCAGCTGGATCATATTCTAGGTCAGCATCTTGTATAATTGTATATTTTCCAATTATGTATTTTTGTGCACTTTTTATTGCGGCTCCCTTCCCAAGGTTTTTTTGATGAAAAATAATTTTATCCATTTTATCTTTAAACTTATTAATCAATAACTCTCTAGTTCCATCAGAAGAATAGTCGTCAACAACAATTATCTGTTTATCAATCTTGCTATTTAAAACTTTTATTAAAAGTTGCTCTATTGAATTAATTTCATTAAACACTGGTATTATAACTGTCAATTGAGTATTTATCATTTTAATGATTAATCTTTTTTTAAAGGTTTTTACAATACATTTTTTTTTAGTACCTATTGGTATATTTTTTATATCAAAGCAAGAAAACAAATTTATAACTTATTCTACTCAGCTCATTCATGGAATAGCACTCATTTCATTTATGGCTCTATTTATTAATTTTTTTATTTCCCTCAATCAAAATGTTAATTCTTTAATCATTTTATCTTTACTATTAATAGTATTTCAAAAATGGAAATTATTTTTTAATAAAGAATTCATTATATTTAATCTAATATCCACTTTTATTATTTGTTTCTTAATAATTGAAAGTAATGTTTATAGGCCAGATGCAGGTTTATACCATTTACCATATATAAATATTATTAATGAAGAAAAGATAATATTTGGTCTATCCAATTTACATTTCAGGTATGCTCATACTTCAATTATGCAGCATACCTCAGCAATTTTAAATAATTTATTACTTGGTATAAATGGAATTGTACTTCCAACTGCTTTATTGATGAGTGCAGTCTTAATAAATTTCATATCGAGAACTCTTAATCTTTTAAGATATAAAAAATATAATTTTGAGCTTTTTTTTCTTATGTTTATTCAAATTTATATTTTTTATAAAATGAATAGATATTCAGAATATGGAAATGATGCACCTTCTCATTTGTTATTTTTTTATCTAGTTTCAATGGTTTTAAAAAATAAACTATTTGAAACTAAAGAAGTTTTAAATTTATTAATAATCTCATTATTTGTTGTCTTAAATAAAATTATACTTCTTTTTTCTGTTTTTATTGTTTTAATACTTTTCACAAAAAAACATTTTTTTAATTTTTTTAAACATAAACGATTTTATTTTTTGATTTTATTTTTTTTAATTTGGATAATTAAAAATGTAGTTATTTCAGGATGTTTAATTTTTCCCATTACAAAACTTTGTTCTGACTCGTTTTTATGGTCTAATAAAAATATAAGTCAAACCGTTTCGATTGAAAATGAGGCTTGGGCTAAAGGATGGCCTGACTATAGAAATGATAAAAATATCATCAAAGAAGATAAGTTGACCATCGAAAATTATTCCAAAAACTTTAATTGGGTAAAAACTTGGTATTCAGGCCACTTCTTATTTATATTAAGTGTTATATTGCCTTATATATTAATAGTTTTACTATTCTATATATCTGTTTTTAAATTTAAAGAAAAACAAAATATTAATCACTCTTTGTTTGATTATAGAAAAATTTATTCTTTATTTTTTATTTTATTAATTGCTAATATTTTTTGGGTTATGAAAGTTCCAGTTTTTAGATATGGCTACTCCTATTTAATATCCATTTTTGCATTGATATTTTCATATGTGGGTTTGAGATTTTTTACTTTTAAAGAGAAATTAAGAATGAAAATTTTAATAATTTTTTGTATTGGTTTATCAGTAATATTTTTGAAAAATACATTAAGAATTATTGAAAATGATAACAATTATAATAACTACCCCTGGCCCAAATATTACTCAGTACACGAGAAAAATGGTTTTCCTGAATTGCAAGAGTTAAAAATTTCTAACAAAGTATTTTACCGTCCAATTAATAATCATTATTGTATGTATTATAAATCACCTTGTATTAATTATGGGAATTATTTAAATGCAAAATTAGTTAAGAATTATGGATATTTTTTTATATATTTAGATTAATATTTTAATTGTATGATCATATTTGCATAATTTGTTTAATTTTTAACAAGATTTTATAAATGTAAACTCCAAAAAATAAGAAACCAAAGTGTTTTTTAAGTATTAAGAGATCTTGAAAAATTTTTCTTGGGAACGATGAATATCTAGTACTTAGTCCACCTTTTTTCATTAAGACTATATATTTATTTAAATACACAAAAGTATACTTTTTAGATGATATACTTAGGTTGAAATCAGTATCTGAAGATATATCATATTTAATATCATATGGGTTAGCTTCAAATATTTTTTTTTTGACAAATAAAGTTGGGCTTGCAATCCTAAGTGCTGATAACTTAGACAATTTTTGTATTGGGAATTTCCAAAATCTTGTGTTTTTTTTGTTTAACTCGCAATACATCAAATTTGAAAATAATAAATCACATTTGGTCATTAAGAGTTTTTCCACAACTATCTTTAGGACGTTTTTATCGTTATAAAGATCACCAGCATTTAAAATTCCTATATAATCACCTTTTGCCTTTGATATTGCTTGATTAAGACCGTCATAATAATTTTTATCACTTCGTCTTATATATTTAATATTTTTTTTTTTATATTTGTTAATGACACTTTCTATTCGATCAGAGGACAATCCATCAAATATTATATATTCAAAATCTTTATAATTTTGTGCTAAAACACTTTTTATTGTAAATTCTAAATTTTTTTTATCGTTTTTAACGACAGTAATGATGCTTAATCTCATCTTATTTTTTTGATATAATGTGAATAAAAGCCAATTATATAAAATAACATTGATGCATTGTATGTGCTTAAAAAAGATCCTGACGGTTTAAATGGAAATATAATAGCTAAAATTAAAGATCCTAAAGCTATGGTTATTATTTTTTCAGGGTGACTATTTTTTCTTAGTTCAAAAATTTGATAAAAAATTATAAAAATAAATCCAAGATAAAAAATGCTTCCTATAATTCCATTTTCACTTAAAAATTCTAATAAATAATTATGTGGGTGCGTGGTACATGCCAGGTATAATGAATTTTTTTCTTTTAATTTTTTTTGTATTTTTGTTTTTTCACACACAACTCTAAAGCTCTTAGGTCCATGGCCAAAAATAGGTTTCTCCAAAAATAATTCAATAGCCGCCTCATAATGATGTCCCCATGGGCTATCTTTTAAATTTTCATAAAGATCTGGCAAGCTTAATTTATTTAGAGATTTAATTGGATTTATATATCTTTGTTCAATTTTTTTAGAAAATGTTCCTAAAGAAAAAATTATAAAAACTATCAATGATATAAGTAATAAAATATTTGATATTTTTTTTTCAAAAAGAAATAATATTATTATAGTTAAAGAAAAAATTAATGTAGCATTTCTTTCACCTGTTATTATTATTACTAGAAACAGTCCTAAAAATAACATATTTTTTTTTTCTAATACTGGATTGTTTATTTTAAAATTAAAAAAATAAAATAAAAATAAAAATAACATTCCAACTTGGCTTAAATATCCACCAGCTATTAACTCATCTCCAAAAACTCCAGAGAATCTTGAACAATCATTAAAAGTAACAAAATTATTACACATTCCAGGTTTAAAACCAAAAATATTTTCATAAAAAAAATATTGATAAATGATATCTCCACATATGAAAATCATCAAAACAATATTAAAATAGATTAAAAATTTTTTTTGTTTTTCATTAATATTTTCTAATACAAAAAAAATTACAATTGATAATAACAAATATCGAAAATTCCCTATTGATTTTATTATTAGTTGGTAATCTTGTTGATTAAGGACGGAATTAATTAGAATAAATAGAAAAAAGAAGAAAAAATAAATAAATAGATGGTTATTAAAAAAGTCATTTTGATTTATAATTTTGGTATTTATATAAAACAAAAAAACTATAATCAAAAGAGCTGTTGTTATGTTGATAACTGCACTCCCAAGAATCACAATTAATGGGTAAAAAACCACTAAATATAAAAGTACTTTGTATAGAAAGTTTTGACTTTTTTTATTAATTAGCATCTTTTTTATGATATATTAGCCTTTAGTTTAAATAAACTAAAAAAAATAACTTCCGATAACTGAATTTTTTTATTTTGTTGATCATTTTTTTTATTAACAAATTTAGAATTCTAATTGCTAAAAAAACTAATCTTAATGATACGCCAAATAAAGTTAGAAAGTTTCATTTGAGTGAAACTCCTTTATTAGGTGGTCTAATGATTTATTCAGCTTTTTTTTACAAACTATTTTTTATATTTTTTTACAATTTCTGTATGATTGATATTATTATATTTACTACATCTTCTTGTTATTTTTTTTACAAGTCTTTTCTATAATGCTAAAGGCCTTCAATATAAATATAAATTATTTATTTATTTTATTTTATTTTTAGAACCAAATTTACAATTAACTAAAATTTATTTTATAACGTTAGATAGGTATTTTACTTAGGTAATTATAGTATTCTTTTTATAGTAATGATATTTACATTGTTTTTTGTTTTATTGCTTAATTTAAAAAGAAATATATTTATAGGAGACTTTGGGTCTTTATTCCTTGGTTCATTTATTGGGCTTATATTAATATATAATTATAATAATCAGTTATTAGTAACAAATTACCCAGTAGAAAATATTTTTATAATTTTAATGGTGCCTGGTATAGACATGCTTAGGGTCTTTGCTCAACGTATTTTAAAAAAAAATCCTTTTACACCAGAAAGGATACACCTTCATTATTTACTTTTGGATATACCTTTAAAATCAAAAAATGTTCTAATTATATTTTTATTTTTAAGTTTGATTCCTTTTTCTATCAATTTTTTTACAGATATTAGTCAACTCAAAATAATTTTGGGTTTTAGTTCATTTTATATTTTGTTAATTCTTTTTGTGAATAAAACAAAAAATTAAATAATCTTTATTTTTTATTTATTTGATTGCATCTTTTAAAAATACACCTCAAAAATTCAGAGCTATCAAATAAGACTATAAAGTAATGCATTTTCATAATACATATAAATTATACCTGTAAGGCACATCTTCTTGTTAATAATAACTACTTAACTATTAAATTTAATCATAATTTTTGTTTATTGAACAATGCTACAATAATCAAAGATAAAATAGGTACCCATAATGGAAAACTATACATTACATATCTACCAATATTTGAAGTTCCTCCTCCCGCACCAAAAATAACTAACGCTAATGGTATTAGGAATTCATAATTAGAGAATAAATAGTTTTTTTTAACAATCTTAAAAAAATGATTTAAAAAATAAGGAAATAAACAAAATAATAATGGAATTAATCCACCTAAAATTCCTTTTGGGTTATAAAAAATTCTAAACACCCTTTCAATTCCACTAGTAAATATTGTATTGTACATGCTTGTGGGGTTATCCTGCCTCCAATAGCCATTTTTAAAATAGAATGAATAGAGTACAAAAATTAAAATCAAAGTTATTCCAGATATCATTGCAGCAAAAAAATAATTTAAGTATTTCCTATCTTTTAAAAAAATCCATCTAATAAAAAAAAGAATACACGTCATGAAAATAATTTTTTCATTTACTATTGAGGCAAGAATTATTAAAAAATAGGAAATATATTTTTTATCTAAAAAATATAAAATTAACATAAAATATAAAACGGCAATTCTATCTAAAGTGAATGCTTCAAGATGAATAATAAATATAATAGAAAATAATACCGATAAAATAGATGATGATAGATTAAAATTTTTTTTTTTATAAGTATAAACAAACATTAAGGATGCAATTGCACATAAAGAAAAATAATTCATTAAAGCATTACTGTATGTTGCGCAGGTATACGTGTTGCTGAGATTTGACTTGATACCTGTAAGTTCAACACATGGTATTAGTTGATAAATTAAATATTGAACCACCAGTCCTAAAAATCTAAGATTCATGGGGGCTTCTACATCATAGCTTTTATCTCCAGTTAAATAATAAATAATTTGATCCTGGTAATGATAATATGGAAGGAAATTTTCAAGTTGCATTCTATATGTATAAAGAAAATCTCTGTATAGAATGATAACAAAAGAAAAAAATAAAATTATAAATAAATTTAAAGGTTTTATTTTATTCATACTCAAAAATAATTTATACAATCTAATAATTTTTAGATATATAAATAAGTTAAATTAAATAAATTTAATCATTCATATACGATTCTAAAAAACGCTTTAAACTATCTTTTAACTTTATTTTAGGTGTATATCTTGTGTGCTTCTTTATTTTATGTAAATCTGGACATCTTCTCATTGGTTCATTTGAGGGATAAGAGCTTGGGTAATTAATCTTTTTTATAATAGTCTTGTATTGAGTTAATGATGTTAAAATTTTAGCTAGTTTATTCATTGAGATCTCTTCAAGATTATTTCCAACATTATAAATTTCTCCATCTTTTCCTGACACAATAACTTTTAAAAAGCCAATCATTGCGTCTATAATGTAGCAAAATGTTCTTGTTTGTTTTCCATGATTATAAATTGTCATTGGCTTTTGAGATCTAATTGCCCGCACAAATCGTGGAACAACTCTGCCATCATCAGGTCCCATTCCTGGACCAAAAATATTAAACGGTCTAATAATCTTAGTTTTGGTCTTAAAATATGTATTGTATATATAGCATAACGTTTCACCAACTCTTTTTCCTTCATCATAACAAGCTCTGGGGCCATAGGAATTTACATTTCCATAATACGATTCTTTAGTAGGAATATTTTTAATGGAAGGATTTCCATAAATCTCACTTGAACTAAAAAAAATAAAAGTACTTTTATCATTTTTTGCTTTTTTAATAAATTTTGAAACTCCAATATAAGATACCTCAAGAGCATCAAGTGGTAATTTTTTGTAAATAGATGGGTCTGCTATTCCTGCTAAAAAGATAATTAAATCATATTTCTTTTTTAGATTAAATTTATTTATATTAGTTTTATAGAATGTAAAATTTTTACTTATCTTTTTTTTTTCTATTCTGTTAGAAGAGATATTGTTATCGACACAATCAACAAATACTTTTATTTTTTCATTATTTAATTTATTAAAATATCCAACAAAATATCTTCCTAGAAATCCATCTGACCCTAATAAAAGAATTTTTTTTTCATCAAAAAAATTATTTTCTTTTTTATCTAATAATTTAAAAATTTCGTTTATTTCAGATACAACTATATTCATTTTAAAGTTTTATATTTTATATTTTATATTTTATATTTTTTAAAGATTAGAATTAGTGTATGTATACTATTAAATTATTAGATCAATTAATATGAAAAAAATTATATCAATTATTGCTCCTTGTTATAATGAGTCCGATAATATACAGCCATTTTATCAAAGATTAGTAAAAATATTTAAAGAAGAGCTGTCTAATTATGAGTATGAAATTATAGTTGTTGATGATAATTCAACTGATAGCTCTAGCGAAATCTTAAAAAAAATTTCAGCTAATGATGATAATTTTAAATTAATATTTAATGCAAGAAATTATGGAGTTCATGTTTCAACATTCAATGCAATTAAATATATAAAAGGTGATGCTTTAATTCCTATGCTGCCTGTTGATATGCAAGACACACCTGAAATCATAATTGATTTTGTAAAAAAATGGGAAGAAGGATTTGATATTGTTTATGGTATTAAAAAAGATAGAGAGGAAAATTTTTTTTTAAAGTTTAGTAGAAATATTTATTATAACTTAGTTACCAAAATCTCTAATGTTAATATTCCTCCTTATGTTGGTGAATTCCAACTATTAGATAAAAAAATTTATCAAGAACTACTAAATTTTGATGATTATTATCCATATACACGAGGTATAATTGCCACATTAAGTAGTAATAGTTTTGGCATAGAATACACTTGGAAAAAAAGACTAAAAGGAAAATCAAAAACAAGCATTCTAAAGCTTTTTGATATGGCTATTAATGGAATTATATCATTCAGTAATTTACCAATAAGAGTTTTTACAGTATTTGGAATTATATTGTCTCTTATAAGTTTACTTTTTATAATTATCCAAATGTTTTCACATATTATAATTGAAGGAAGAATGGGTACACCAGGTATTTCTACTTTAATAGTTGCTATATTTTTCTTTTCTGGAATTCAGCTTCTCTTTCTGGGTATTATTGGAGAATATATATCCGCAATTCATAGTCAGGTAAGAAAGTCAAAAAATAGTGTTGTTGAAAAAGAAAAAATTAATTTGAATTAATCACACCTAAAAAATACTTATGAATTTTTTTGATAATTTTTTATTATTTTTTTTAATTAATTTAAAATAATTCCAAGCAAATACTAATATGAGATCAATTTTAGAATTTTTGGGATTTGATAAAATCTGAATGCTTGTATTGGGAATAAATTTTTTGTTTTTTAAATCATTATCATCAATAATATAACTAATATATTTTTTTATATTAAAATAATTTATCAACGTAGTAGCTTTTGCTGGAGCTCCATAACCTACAATTGTTTTATTTTTTTTTTGATAAGACAACAATATTTTTTTGATAGATATTTTTCTATTTGTAATTTTATATTTAAAGTCTTTAAAAAATTTAATATTATCAATATTGTTAATAGCTTCTTTATTTAAAATATTTTTTACATTTCTTTCTATCTTGTATTTATTATTCAAATCATTTTTAACAAATACTCTAATTGATCCACCATGAGTTTCTATTAATTCAGCATCAAACACCGTAGCATTGTTTTTTTTAAAAAAATAAATAAGGGTAGTTAAACTCCAATAATTAACATGTTCATGATATATATTATCAAAAGATCCATCTTTAACCATATTTAACAGATACTGAACCTCGAGGATAAAGGCTCCATCATCTTTTAAAATACTAAAAATATTTTTAGTGAGCGAATGAATGTCATTTACATGGGCAAAAACATTTGACGCTGTGATTAAATCGAATTTTTTAAGATTTTTTTTTGCAATTTTACTATTTAAGAAAGAATTATAAGTTTTAATTTTAAGATTTCTTGTTAAATTACATAGGTTTGTAGCTGGCTCTACTCCAAATAAATTTAAATATTTTCTTTTTTTAAATGGAATAAGACCTACACCATCATTGCTACCAATATCCATTATATAAGAGTTTTTTTTAAGATTAAATTTTTTTATATATTTTTTACACGCATGGTCAAAATGTTTTTTAAGATCATGTGATATAGAAGATTTATAGAAATATTTAGAAAATAATTTTTTATTATCTACAGCAATTGATAATTGACAATTATAACATATTTCACATCTCATTAGGTCTAATGGATATAATTTTATGTTTTCATCAGGTTTGTCACAAAGGTTATTCGCTAGAGGTTGATTTAAAAGTGAAATTACACTTTTTAATTTTGTTGATTTGCAAACTCTACAATTATTTAAAATCATATTTTTTTATTTTATTGTTAATTTTATTACATATAACTTCTGTTTTTGCGATTAACGAATAATATTTTAATAAATCTTTTTTTAAGTTTTTTTGATAAAGATTTTTGTAATTTATCTTAATTAATTCACTAATTTTTTCTTTATAAATTGTCTCATTTATTAAATGATCTTTTTTGTCAAACTTTCTTAAAAAATATCTATCATACCAATTTTTTGATTTAGTACTTATTGTATAATTGTATTTTTTACTATTTATAAAATATTTGTGGGTATACAAATTACTATCAAGTTTAAAATTAATAATCAAAATATCATTATTATAGTTTTTAAATGTTAAGTTTATTTCATTTAAAAATTTATTCTTTAAAAAATAGTTTATTTTATCTAATTTAAGCTGGTTTGATTGCTTCACAAATGCAAATATTATATGAACTAGATAATAATTTATTATACCACCACCTTCACTTATAAAATTTTTCCATGAATTATTTTTATGTTTTAAAAAATGATGAAAAATATTTAGTTCAAAAGTAATTTTTGTATTTTTATCACTTCTTAAGATTGAGTGTATTTTTTTGAATATACTTAAATTACTATATGTAAAATTTAAATAAAATTTAATTTTATTAATTAAACAATATGATTGAAATTCATAGAATTTTTTTATATTAATGGATAGTGGTTTTTCTAACATTATAAATTTGCATTTATACTTTTTTTTGATCATAAGATTTATAAAATCTTTTTGGATATCGGGCTTGGCACAACAAACAATTGTATGAAAATCATGTTGAGTTATTATCTTTTTATAATTTTTAGAAAGATTACAATTTTTATAAAATTTTTTTTTATAAATATTTGGACTACATATGTGTATTTCACTATTTTTTTGATTTTTTAAATATTCATAGTGATTAAAGGAAAAGTTTGATCCAATAATCAAAAATTTTTTTTTATTTTTCATACTTTTGTTTTAAAATGTTATTTTAACAATCACTTAAATATTCTCCATGTTTTAAATTTGGAACAATAACTGTAAAAAAATTAGTCATTAAAGTAATTTTTTTAATAAGTATTTAATCAAAAGTTTTATGCTGGGCCTATGAATGGTTTGAATATATCTATTAATATTGTTTGATGAAATTGTCTTAAATAAGAAAGACTTTGTATCTTTGTTATTATAAATTGGATCAAAGTTTTCTTTAAAACTATTATTGAAATTAATTCTTAAACTTTTATGACTTCCGCTATAGTCATTTCCAATATTTTTAATTAAACTAAATCGTGGCTGGATGCTAAATAAATTTTTAGAATAACAATAAAAATTAAACCTTATAGCCCACGAATCTATCAAAGAATTATTTTGGGCCCACAACATTAAAATCATATCATTTCCTAATTTTGAGAAATTTTTATCCTTTTGATTAAAAAATTCTGTGTCATGAAAATCAACCTTATTCCATTTTTTTTTCCATGTTGCCCAACCCCAACTTGAATGCCTTTTAATTTTCAATAATTTATTAGATAATTGATGTTTATAATTCTTTAAATATGAATAGGCTGAAATACTATAAATAGACTTATCATTCATATAATGGCTGAGACTTTTATTTAAAAAATTTATTGCATATCTATTTAATATAAGATCATCTTCTAAAATTATAGCAGCTTCATTCTTTTTAAAAATAGCATTGATCCCAGATATGATGTTCTTTGAGAGTCCAAAATTTTCTTTCCTAAAGATTAATTTATAATTTTTTATTTTATCTAAATTATTTATTATATTTTTTACCTTAGAATTATTTGCTTTATCTTTGTCATTCTTAAAATGATCACAAAAAAAGAAATACTTATGCTGGTTATAATTTTTGTTTTGATAAATAGAAGCTAATAATTTTTTTAAATGATTTGGTCTGTTAAAACAGAAAATAATAATTGGGTAATACTTCATAGTTTTAAGTATTGAGTAAAATAGATTTCATCTTGTAAATCAAAAATAAAACTATATTATTAACAAATAAAATTGTTTTTTTTAACATTTTTAATTTTATGTATTAATACAAAAGTCTATGCATATCTAGATCAAGGTGCCGAATCATCAATACTTCAATTAATCTTAGTCTTTTTAGCGGGTTGAGGGACCTTTTTAAGTATATACTGGAGTAAGTTTAAGTATTTTGTAAGAAAAATTTTTAAAAAGTCAAATTTAGATGATAATAAAAAATAAAAACTACTTACAATCTTAAATCTAAAATTGCTTAAAAAAAATTAACAAAAAGCTGAAAGTCTTAAATTTTTTGTAATAAAAAATTATTTTAGATATTTTTTTACACACAAAGATGTGTGAACTATTTTTAAAAAGTTTAACTTATCATCATTTTTTGAATTTATCTTCCAGACTCTTGAGGTATTTTTATTCTCTTGATTGTAAAATAAAATATTAGAAAAATAAAAATCATAATTCTTATTCTTATCTATAAATTTTGATAATATTTAATGAGTGTTTTGAATAGAAAAAATCGCCTGAATGCAGGACTATAAGGTATTCACCTTTTGCTTTTTTAAAAGATTCATTAAGAGCATCATAAACACCTTTATCATTTTCTCTAAAATATAGTATTTTTTTATTTGATATTTTTTTTAGTAATTCACTTGTTCCATCTGTTGACTCTCCATTAAATATTATGTGTTCATAATCTTTGAATGATTGATTTTTTAAACTTTTAATTGTTAATCCTTTTTTTGATATTTCATTTTTTACAACTGTAATAATACTAAATTTCATTTTTAATGAGTATATACTTCATATTAATTAGTTGGGCATTCATAAAGAGGCCTAGTGTTACTTATTAGATTATAATTATTCTTGGTTTAGCTGTTTTGTATAATAAATAAAAAAATACTTAGATTTCATTTATTTCTCGATTAAGCCTTTAATTATTTAAAATTTTCATATAGATATTTACTGTGCAATCACCAATCTTACTATAAAATAATTTTCATGATAAGTGATTTTTACCTATTGATTATAATTTTTTTAATTCATTTCGCTTTAGATAAAAATAAAAAAAAAATTTTTAACAATTATTTCTTAGACATACCAAATGTGGATAGAAAAATTCATAAAGAACCTACTTATTTGATTGGTGGGCATTTCATTTTTATTTCATACTCAGTTTTTCTACTATTTTCATTCGATCATAACATAAATCACAAATTTGTTTTTTTCTTTATATTTTCCTGTATTTTTTTAATTGGGATTTTAGACGATTTAAAAGATTTAAAACCAATTGTTAAACTTGGACTTGTTTTAATAATTTATCTTGTATTAATTCATTTTGATAATGATTATTTATTAGAAAAAATTTACTTCGAAACATTTGATAAAAACTTAAATTTTGGTATTTATAGCTATCCCGTATCAATCCTATGTGTTTTACTCCTTATAAATGCAATTAATTTAATTGATGGCATTAATGGCTTGGCCATGATGGTATTTATAATAATTTACCTTTACTTAAATTATTTTCTTAATGTTGCTTTTAATATTTTTATTTTTATTTTTTATTTATTTATTTTTTTCAATATTTATAAAGGTAAATATTTTCTAGGTAACTCTGGATCACTTATAATTGGAGCGCTAATAGCATTTTCTACTATCAAAGCATACAACTCTAATTTTACTCAAAATAATTCTGCAGAAGATATATTTATACTTTTTTTAATACCAGGGATTGATATGTTTAGATTGTTTGCCAGAAGAATAATTGATAAAAAAAACCCTTTCAAAGCGGATAATTTACACTTGCATCATTTATTAATTGCTAAGTATTCTCTAAAAAATATTTTATTTTTTTATTTTATAACAATTGTAAGTAGCTCATACATGGCTTTTAATGATATTTTACCAGAATTAATAATTATTCTTATTATTAGTTTTTTATACTCAATTTTATTATTTTTTTTAAAAAACGCAAAATTAAATTGAATTAGAGAATGAAAAATAAAAATACCAGAATAATATATGACAATATAATTTTTTCTTTACAAAAAGTGGGTGGAATATCTAAGTATTGGGCTGAATTAACAAAAAGAATTTCAATAAAAAAGAATGTGATATTTTATGAAAAGAAAAACAAAAATATATTTAAAAGAAAATTATCTTATCAGGTAATTGCTGAAAGCAAATTTCCAAAAAACATTTTAAGATTGTTGCCTTTTCAGAAAAAATTAGTTGGAGGATCTATTTTTCACTCCAGTTATTATAGAACTACTTTTCAAAAAGATATTATTAAAGTAGTTACCATCTATGACTTTATTAATATAAAATTTAATAAAAATATTTTTAATTATGTATCTCAATGGTATAAAAATTTAGCAATTTTAAATGCTGATGGTGTTATATGTATATCTAATAGCACTAAAAATGATTTATTTAAATATTTTCCAAAAATAAAAAAAAAAATTAAGACTATTTATATAGCTGCAGATGAAAATTTTTTTCCTATTAAAAATAAAAAATATAAAATTAAAGATTATGATTTAAAAAAATTAAAAAATAAAAAGATAATCCTGTACGTAGGTAGCAGAAAAAAAAAATATAAAAATTTTACACTAGCAATGAATGTTGTTAGTTCCATGAAAGAATATATTTTAGTAAGCGTTGGTCCAGAAAAAATTCAAATCAAAGAAAAGGAAGAAATTACTCATAAGTTAAAGAATAGATTTTATCACTTTAATAATATTGACACAGAAAAATTAAATAAAATTTATAATCTTTCTTTTTGTTTATTATATCCTTCATCTTATGAAGGATTTGGGATCCCCTTATTGGAAGCGATGAAAGCTGGATGTCCTGTTATCAGCACAAATAAATCTTCAATTCCAGAAGTTTGTGGAAATAGCGCTATATTAGTAAACAAAATAACAAAAAAGAAATTTATAGAAGCTATTAATTCTCTTCAAAATAAAAATTTTAGAGCTAAATTAATTAAAAAAGGTTTATTGCAGGCTAAAAAATTTAATTGGAATAAATGTTGTGAAGAAACGATAAAATTTTATTCAGAATTACAAAAAAAAATGAATTTATAAAATTTAATCAACGTGAAAGTTTCTTAAAATTTTTAATATAATAATTCTTTAATCTTAATAGAAATATTCAGAACTATATTTTTCCTCATATATAAATTATTTATTGAACTAATTTATAAATCAGATAGTTAAATTAAATGATTATTCTAAATAAAAAAAAAATTATAATTTTTCATAATAGAAAAACTTCAGGATCATCTTTGGGAATACTAATGTCTTTAATAAAAGAAAGGGGAGATTATATTACATTTCATAATGTAAAGTTAGATGTAGATGATAAAATTATTAATAAAATAAATTTAGATAAAAATTTGTTTAATATTGATTATGTAAAATCGCTAAAAAATACAATACGTAATATAATTATATTTATCTTAAAAACATTAATTAGAAAATTTAAAAGCAAAAAAATTATCCCTTTCATAATTTATAAAGAAAAATACTATGGACATACAGCACCTGAATATTTTAAAAGACATATAAGTAATAAAATTTATAATGACTACTCTAAACTTTCAATTTACAGAAAATTTTCAGATCAGCTATATAGTATGTATAACCATAAAATGTCTTATGAAAAATTTAAAAGTTATGATGAATGGGTATCAAAAAATTTAGAAATTTTTTACAAAAGTACATTAAAATTCTACACTAAGGATCTTTATTTTTTTAATTATCATAATATGGAAGATTCGTTAAAAGTATTTTGTAAAAAGTTTAAAATAAACAAAGATTTAGCCAAAATTTATAAAAAAATTCATCTTCGTACAAAAAATATAAAATTTCCAAAAACACTTAAAAAAAGTACAAAAGAAAAAATCATTATTAAAGAAAAAATTATTTATAAATTAGTTAAACAAAGACTCTTGTCTAGATGATGTTATTTTTGTTTATATTCTCTACTAAAATAATTCATTATATGTTCCTTGAGCAATAAGCTGACCTTTATCGAGTTTATAGATAATGTCGCAATTCTTAACTGTATTTAATCTGTGGGCAATTAGGATGATAGTTATTTTTTTATTTAGATTATTTATTGCTTTCATTACTTCTTGTTCAGTTTGATGGTCTAATGCACTTGTTGCTTCATCTAAAACTAGAACTTTTGGATTGTGGTATAAAGCCCTTGCAATTCCAATTCTTTGGCGTTGCCCACCTGATAACCTAACACCACGCTCACCAATAGTAGTTTGATACTGTTTTGGCAATTCATCAGTAACAAATTGATGTAAGTTTGCAATTTTAGAAACTTTTTTAATCATATCATGATTTATATCTTTAGGCTCTACTCCAAAAGCAATATTGGCCATCACAGTATCATCAGATAGATAAATATGCTGTGGAACATAACCAATTGATCTTTGCCAAGCCCTTGAGTTTTGCTCTGTTATAACCTTTCCATCAACTTCTAAGGTGCCTTTTTGAGGTTCTAATAATCCTAATATAATGTCGATAGTTGTTGTTTTACCACATCCAGTTGATCCAACTAATCCAACAGTTGATTTTAAAGGAATAGTTAAATTTATATCTTTTAAAGCTGTTCTAGATGTATTGGGGTAATTATAATGAATGTGATGTAAATTAATTTCTTTATTAAATGTTAAAACATCTTCATCATGATTTATATTTAATGGTTTTAAATTTTTAAGATCACTATGTAATTTATCAATTGAGGGACCAACAAAAGTAAGCTGGGTCAAAGAATTATAAATTTGTTGTAAAGCTGGCATTAAACGGTAACCAGCAAAAACATATAAACTAATAACTGGCAGAGAATTATTAAAATTACCTGATTGAATCATTTTATAAAGTATTATTAATAAAATACCTCCAAAAGTAATAGATTCTAAAATAAACCGCGGTAATTGAGCTACAACTTGTGATAAAGCTATAGTACGAGCATAATTTTGAGAAGAATTTGAAAAAGATTGGATATAAACTTTCTCTAATCCTCTAACTTTAACTTCTTTTATAGCACCAAAGGCTTCACTAACTGCAATAAAACGTAATTGATTACTTTTAAGCCTCTCTTTACCACTTCGATTAAGAAGATTACGTATAAAATAAAAGATAGCTAAATAAGCAAAACTAATTGATAAGCCAACAATAAGTATAAGTTTTGGGTCAACAATGATCAATAAAATTATAATTACAATTGCTAGAATACTTTTAGCAATCAACTCCATTAATGGTTTTATACCATATGAAATTACTTGTGATACTTCTGATAAAATAGTTTTTCCTAGATCAGAACTATTACGAGATAAAAACCATCTATAAGGTTGATGCAAATATCCTTCCACTAATCGTTTTCCAATACTGTATTCCTTCATGTAAACAAATCGAATTTGAATATAGGTGCTAAAAGCTTTAAAAGTAAGAGAGATAATTAAAATTAAAAATACCAGCACTCCTAAAAAAAATAAAAACTCTTGGTTAGTTTCTACTCCAAACCTAATTGAGGCTTGATACATGGTGTTTAAAAAAATGTTTGTCTCAATAAGACTAGGATTTGTAAGGACTGCTATAAAGGGTAAAATAGATGCAATACCAATCGCATCCAATAAAGCCATTATTACGATCATTATGAGTAATAAAATTGCACGTTTACGCTCATTAGGAGAGAGTAAAAATAATAATTTTTTAAAAATTTGCATTTAATCAATAATAATTCAAATATATAGTCTAATCTTGGTCAATAATATATTTTAATATTTTTTAATTTGGATCATTTAGAAAATCTATATTATTTAATTCATTGATCCCATTTATATTTATAAATATTTGCGTGTTTTGGAAAAGTTAACTCTAGTGTGATATTATCTTTATTGGAGAATGTATTTACGTGGGTGTGAACTAAATCTAAATTAAAGTTAGAAATAAAATTTTCTATTTCATTACTGTGCTTATCTATGTTGTGAAGTTCAATCACTAAACAATTTATATTATTTTGATATTTTAAAATAAAATTAAAAATATCATATTCATCACCTTCTATATCAATTTTTAATAAAATATTTTGACTATCCATGTATTTATTCACTAAATTTTCTCTAAATTTTTTTTTATGAAGATATAATGTAACTTTAAATTCGTTAAATTTTTTAATATATTCAATTACTTTTTTTAAATTACATTTTATAATTGATTTTAATAAATATAAAAAAATTAAAAAATATGATGTTTCGGGATCAAATAAAATTACTTTTTTAATCCAATAATTTTGAAAAATTTTTTTTTCAAAGTCCCAATTATCATGAATACCAAGCGATATGAGTGTGTCACTTTTTTTAAGATTACTTTTGCTTATTAAATAACCTCCATCATTTTAACTTCCATATCTAAAAAGATCTGCTTTATATTATGGAATTAAATATTTTGGTAATTTTATTTTATTCATAAAAAAAATTTTTAATAAAAGATCTAACAGAACGTAAATAATAATAAATTATAAAATATTTTTTATAAAATTTCTCTTGGGGCCTTTCATCAATTTTTTCTAGTTTTTTTCTTTGTCCTAAATTTGGACTGCACTCAATAATAGATTTATTATATAAATATGAATAGATTCCAAGTTTTCTTAATTTTAAACTGAATGCAAAATCTGCGATCGCATGTTTGAAATAATTATCTAAAAATTTATATTTAGAGATAATTGTCATAGGTATGAGTGTAAAATTCATATTTATAACATCAATTTTTAATATTTTATTTTTAACTGGTTTAGCTATTTTGAATGAGGGTATAAAAGAATTGTATTTGAATTTTTGTCCACCATAAATAATTTTATTATTAAATTTGCAAGGCACACTTAATAAAAATAATTTTTTTTTTTTTAATAATAATTCATACTTATCAATTAGATGATTAAGGTTATTTTTTTTTAAAATAATATCATCATTAAAAGGAATTAAAATGTCATATTTAATAATATCATTATAAAAATAGTTAAAGCACTCCTTCATACCTCTAGCCCAATACAAATTGCCCTTACTTTTCAATACTGATGTATCTTTAAAATTAGTTAAAAATTTATTTGTCTGATCTTTACTATTATCATCGAGCATAAAAAAATGGAATTTATTAATTTTTTTTGTATTTTTTAAAACCTTTGTAATTGAATTTAAAGATTTCCTTGTAAGCTTAACCCTATTAAAACATGTGCATATAAGAGCAACATTAAACATAATGTATTAGTAAATTATCTTAAATCATCAAAAATTATTATTTCATAATTTTTATAGTTTTGTTTGAGTATGCTATTTAAGCAAGTTTGAATAAATCGTACTTGGTTAAATGAGGGTATTACGATTGAAAGAAATAAATTTGACATATATCTTTAAATTATCTTAAGTTTTTTTAATATAATTTTTTTAGCTAGCTCATAATCCTTTGGTGTGTCAATTGATATTTCGGAGCCCGTTGTTTTTATCATTTTTACTTTTTTTTTATTTTCTAAGAATCTTAATATTTCGATATCCTCAATCTTTTCCAAAGACGTCTTGCGTTTATTTTTTTTAAACAATTGTAATGCATTCTGACTAAATCCATATACACAAACTTGTCTATTTCCATATATAAATTTTTTTAATTTATTAGAGGGTATTGGTGCTCTGGAGATGTATATTAATTCTTTATTTTTATTAAAAACAACTTTAGGAACGCTAGTGGAATAAAAATCTTCTTTTTTAATTATTTTATTATAACAATTCACAATTTCATATTTGTTTTTCTTTATTTCTAAAATTACCTTTTTGATAGTTTTTGGATTTAGAAAGATCTCATCACCCTGAACATTTATATAGTATTTATATTTATTTTTGTCAGAGTATTCTGCGACTCTATCCGTTCCAGTTAAGCAATTACTTTTTGATAAAAATGTATCTATTTTAATTTTTTTGCATAATTGAATAATCTTTATATCTGGAGTGGCTACAACTAAATTTTTTCTCGGAATACTCTGTAAACATTTTTCAATTACTATTTCCAAAACTGTTTTAGTGCCAATTTTTTTTAATAGTTTATTTGGTAATCTTGATGAATTTAATCGCGCAGGAATTATTACCTTAAAATTATTAAAAGGCATGTATCGATTTCTTATGAAAGCTATATTTGGTAGGTGTTATTGAGATAAGATTTCTTCGTGGAAATTTTTTTTTAAAAAGATTAAGAGTTTTTTCCATTTCTAAAAGCTTCTCGATATTTTGATCATAACCATCAAATCCTGCTAAATATATATGCTTAGCTTTACCAGTTTCAGCAATAGCTAAGGCATATGTAAAAGCTAAGTTATTTGGTAAAATACAGTGATTATTTTTAACAATAAACGTATTGGGTTTAACCGTGATATTATAATTAATAAAATTATTCTTAGAAAAATTTCCTTTAAAATTCTTAAAGGCATTAGCAGGAATAATAATTTTTTTATTTAAAGTTTTAATTTTATCATCAAAAAAAACATAACTTTCAAAATGTGAAATAAGATGGTAATCAATTAAGTCATTGTTTACGTAGTTATTAAAGTTTAAAGAAAAAACAATAGAATTTTTTGATTTAGCAAAATATTTAAGCTCTGAGGAATAGGCTTTTAAAGAAGGACCATTTGCTAATATTAAAATATTCTTATCTTTAAAATGGTTATTTAGATTCTTACCGGAAAAACTAGTTTTTAAATTTAGATTAATTAAAATTTTATTAAAATTATCAAAACTAAAACTTTTTGCATTTTTGTAGAAAGATATATCTCTAAGTAACTTAAGAGATTTTTTTTCTGAGAATAGTTTTTCATTTATTTTTTGTACATAAGTGGGGTGAATATTATTTTTAGCTGCAAATTTATATAATTTTGATTTACCCCATTTGAAATTTTTTTTTAATTTTTTGAATTCTTTTGAGATAAGATCTATTTTTTTAGTTTTTTTAATATCTAATTTTAAAATTGTTTTCAACAGGCTTTCAGTCTTTACATTGCCAGCACCTCTTCCCATTCCTTGAATAGTGCCATCAATCCATGTTGCACCAAACTTACAGGCAGTTTTTGAATTTTTTAAAGCCATTCCAATATTATCGTGAGCATGAAAGCCAAACTCACCATTCCACTTTTGCTTAATTATAGTGCATATTTTTTTTACATCTCTTGAAACCAGGTTACCCAAAGAATCTGCAAAATACAAAACATCAATATTTGTATTATTCAATTTTCTTATTGTATTAATTAGATCTGAATTATTAACAAAATTAATTTGCATAATATTCAAAAAAACTTTGTATCCAAGTTTTTTAATAGAAGTAAGATATTTTATTACACTTGGTATTTCAAAAAAATGAGCCGCAACTCTTACTATTTTAATTTTTGATTTATTTGAAAAAAAAAATTTTTTTAATCTCAAGTCATTTGTTTTTATCAAATCACTTGCATTAATCATTATTGCATAGTTAAATTTAGGAAATTTTTTACTATTGATAAAGTTATCTGTGCTAAAAGCAAATGGACCATTATAATTATTAGTGTTTAAAAACCTAAAACCAATTTCGATACAATTTATACCTTCTTGCTTGGTTAAAATTTTAATATATTTTTCATAAAGTTCTTCTGAAAAATTCCAATTATTATAATAACCACCATCTCTTAATGTGCAGTCTAGTATCTTAATTTTTAATGACATAAATTATAAGTTTAATATATATAAATTAATTAAATGCTAAAGTACAAAATTTTAAAAAACAAAATTAAATCCAACTTTATAATATTTTTAATATTTAATTTTTTAACATATCTCAAAACGATTTATATTTATAGATTTATATTAAGAAAAAATATTAGAAAAAAAATTATTAAAAAAAAAAAACTTTTAGAAATTTTGTTACAAAAGAAAAAAAGAAAAAAAAGTGGTATTTGTCATATTATAGGTAGCGGTAACTCAATAATACATAGTAGGCATAAGATTAATATAACAAATGATTTCATTATGGGTTGTAATTTGGCTGCTTTAATGGATTTAAAATTTGATTTTTACAGTGTAGAATTTGCCTCGATCAATAAGGAATATGAACCAAAATATACTGTAAGGAATATAGTAAAACGCAAACTAATAAAAGAAAACACGGTAATAATTTTTAAAAACTTAAGCTCAAATAAATTAGATTTAAATTTCTTGAACAGCTTTGTTGGAATAACTAATTTTATTTTAGATTATTCATGGAGATGTTTTAATAAAATGCAATTAAAATATTATATTCACAATTATTTACTAAAAAAAAATAAAGAAATATTTTATCAATATAATTCTACGTTAATTTTGTTAATTTCAATTGCATACGAATTAAATTTTAAAAAAATTGTAATTCATGGGTTAGATTTTGGAGGCAAATATTTTTTTTCAAACCAAAAAAGTATATATAAAAACAAACACTTAATTCATAAAAACGAATTAAGTGTGTATGAAAATATCAACATAAATAAAAAAGGCAACTATCAAAAACATAAAGCATTAAATATGCAAAGAATGTTTAAATTAATATCTGATTCTTTAATACAAAATAAAGTTACACTTTATAGTGGTACAAAAAATTCTGCATCATCGAAGTTTTTAAAAATATTTGAACAAATATAAACAATTTAAATAAAGTTTATTTTTGGGAAATTTTTTTTATAGAAGGAGTAAGATTTTTTTTTTAGTTCATTCTGATACTCAAATTTTTTTTTGTTTTTTGCATGCAAATATATATAAATTTTATTTGAAAAGAGCAAAGATGAAGCTAAAGGAAAATTAGAAATAGAACTATAAAGAATAATATTTTTAGAAAATGGAACTATCAATTCGAATGGAGTATTTTCAAATTTTTCGTCAAGTATTAAATATTCAGAATTAGAGTGATTAAAAAACTTTTTAATAAGATTTAAATATTTACTTTTTTTATTTTCTTTAGGATGCAGTTTAATTAAACAAAATTTATTTCTAAATATTTTTTCTGTATTTAATTTATGTAAAAATATTTCTATTTCTTTAAAATTAAGAAAATCTGGAAAATTAACCAATATTACTCTGTTCTTTTCTAAGATAACTTTATTAAGGACTTTAAAGTAGTCATACTGTTTTAAATGAAACAAAAATAAGTCTTTAATTATTTTTGAAATTTTTAATGAAACTTTTGGTGCTACACTGTGTCCATAAATAAATATACTATTATTTAATTGAGCATAGATACCAGCATAAAATTTAAAATTACTTCTGTTGGTATTTCTTATTAAATCAACATATCTTGAAGCAATTTTGGTTGTTACAAAATTATAATAGTTGCCAATACCATTTTCTAAAAAAAAATAATTAATTTTTTCATTTTTAAGATCTCTTAATCTTTTAAAATCTTCTTTATGAAAAAAATTAATTTCACTGTTGATATTGTGTTTTATAATCTTTTTTACATTACTGATTATTTGTTTATAGTTTTTAATATGAGTAAATTTTAAAGCATATGTTTTTGATAAATATTTAGATAAAAATTTATCTAAATAAAATAAATTATTATTTAAAAAAATAATATTTTTTTTTGAATTTTGAAAGCTTAAGGAAATCAGTAAACCATAAATATTTTTTGGAAAAAAAATATTAATTTGTTTTATGTTCATTTTTATATTATTTATTTTATTAGATTATAGTAATTATATATAAATATTACATTTTGTTACCAAAAAACATTAACAATAATACTAACAAGCTTACAAGTAAACTATCGTATAAATAAAATTTTATTTTTGGAGATTAGATTTAAAATTAATAAGCTAATATTTTTTGCATATTTATAATTAATAAATTTATAAGGATATTTTACAATATTAATATTTTGATATATTTTCTCTGTAAAAACTGATGATAGAGGAAAATCAAATTTTTCTAATTTATTGTTATGTTTTTTGATTAATTTCAATTTATTATTGAGGTAAATTAGAGACTTCGTTCTACCTTTAATCTCAATTTTAAATATATCATTAATCTTTTTTGATGAAATGTTTATATGAGTATAATTATCCTTAGTGTTAAATGAAAGTTTACCAAGAATTTCATCATAACCTTTTGCTTTTGATTTAAATACTTTATCTATAGTTAATTTGTAATTATTAATTTTGTTTAAACCAATTCCATCAAAAATTAGATTTAGAATATGTATAAGGTTTGTTAAATAGTTCCCACTATTAATTGTGACATTAATAGTTGTTTTTTTATTTATCATTTTTGGAAAATTTAGTAATCGAGACAAAGTTGTGCCCCAACAATTGACATAACATTTTATTTTTTTTGAATTTAATAATGTATCAAATTTTACATAATCAATCTTTTTGAGAAATATAAATTTTTCTAATAAAATCTTTTTTATTGAATTGTTTTTAATTATTATACTTGATACTAAAAAGCGCTCCTTAGAACCAGTAGCAATTATAGCAAGATCAAATGAATTTTTTTTAGGTAATTTATCTTGAAATTCCAAAAAATTATTAGAAAATTTTCTCTTTAATTTACTAATAGTAGAAATTTTGTCGATTACTGTAATGTGGTATTTAGATTTTGCTTTAAGAAATGAGGTCAAATGAGCAGTGCCCATATTACCACAACCAACTATTAATATTTTTTTTTTATTTTCCATTTGATCAAGGTATAAAGACTATAAAATTATGAATAATAATATACCTTTAACAATTATTGGCACAAGCAGAATAACCGAACATCATATTATTTCAGCAAAAAAAAATGGTTTTAAAATAATTGCACTCAGTAGCACTCGTGTAAAAAGCAACTATTTAAGAAAGTTATCTAAAAAATTTAATATAAATAAAATTTTCTATAATTTTAAAGAATCTATTAAATATACAGAAAAGGTGAAAAATGCTGCCTATGTTATAACGTGTAAAACTATTGATAATCACAAAATATTGATGGCTCTTAAAAAGAGTAAAAAAAAAATTTTGATAGAAAAACCAATTTTTGAAAATTTTTTAGATTTTAAAAAAATAAATTTCATAAAAAAAAATATATTTACAGGATATAATAGAATGTACTATCAAAATATAATTTTTTTAAAAAAATTACTTTCTAAAAAAAAAAATTTACTAATACGTGCTACTGTTCCTGAAGATAGCATTAATGATATAAATAAAAATTCCTGTCATATAATATCAATTTTATATTCTTTATTTGAGAAGATAAAAACTAACAAAGTTATTAAAAATAAAAATCATATAATCTGTTATATGTCTTGCAATCAAGGTCAGATAGTTATTTTTTTTAATTTTAAAAGTTCTGAAAATACAGAAATAAAAATTAATGATGAGAAAAATATATACAAATTTTCCCCTCTAGAAAAATTAACTATATACAATAAAATAATCATTAAAAATATTAATGGTTTAAACAGCTACCATCCAAATGTACAAAAAATTAAAACAGAAAATATGAATTTTAAACCTGGATTCGATAAGCAATACAAAGAGTTTAAAAAATTTATAAAAGGGAAGGCCCTTCCTAAAGCAAACATTACTGTTTCAAAAGAAATAATTAAATTGTGTAATAAGATTGTTGGCTAATGAATGCAAAACACTAAATAAATTTTTCTTTAAATTTAATATCACTTTATGAATTTCTGATTTTTTTATTTTTTTATAAAATAACTATTTTTTAAAGTTTCTGTCTGATTTACTATTTTTAATATAAAAAAATTTATAGATCAAATCATGGATTATTTTATCTGTACATTTTTAAGTTAAGATAAATTAGTATATGTCTTTTTTTTTCCGTAACAAAATCTAAATATAAATCTATTTCGATTTTTTGGACTCTTTGCCCTATGGTAAGTATGCTCATCAAATATAACTACATCCGTGGCATTTAAATGAATATCAAATTTATTTGTGTCCATTCCTTCATCAAAATCTATGTTCAGGATAAAATTATCTAAAGTTTCTTGACTAGTAGCATCTATCAAGCTTTCTATTATTTTTTTATCATTTAAAATTTTCTTAAAATCAGTAATGCTCCAATATTTTTTATATTCAATTAAGTTTTTATAAATTAATTCCTTATAAGCTATGCTTATTTTATGTGATTTTGGAATTACTGCAAAAGATACGTTATCATTACTACTATCGGTAAGAAATAAACTAAACTTTAACAATCCTCTGTTTGGGTTTATTGGATTTATTTCATTTATACTATTTTTCTTAAATTGAGGATTGGCCATATCTGTATGCCAATTAAGTATATTTTCATTACTAGGATATGACAAATAAGAATCAATTTTAGTAAGTAAACTTTCTTCACCAAAATAACCATCAGCAATTTTTTTAAATGAATTTAACTTTATAAATTTTTTTAGTTTATAAGAAGTGATAAGTTTTAATATTTCTAAATTTAAAATAGATTTTAATTTGTCTCTTGTGGTAACAGGGTAGAAACTCGAAATATCATCTTTTTTTCTTTTGAACTTCATTTGATTTTTAAAATGTTTGCATAAATATTGTGAAGTTCGGTCAGAGACTTTCATTACAGTAAAGCCCTTGTCTTTGAGTTCATTAATATGACGATTCAGATTACTCATTTAAATTATGACTAACAATTTTTTATCAGTAAGCATTAAAATCTACAAATTATTTTTCCTAAAATTTATTCAATTCTTTTAAAAATAGCATTTACAGTTTCATTTAATTCAAGTTTATGATCTTTATTTTTTAACAATTGAGCATTCGTTGATACAATATTTTTAAAACCATTATCTTTCATTATTTGATTTATGGTCTTATATTGTTCAGGGTAATCTCTATTCATTTCAATAGAAAGTTCTCTCAACTGATTGTTTTTAAGTAAATTTTTTGCTCCCTTTAATATTAGATGTTCAATTCCATCTACATCAATTTTAATGTAATTAGGGATCTTTACAATATTATTCATAATTAGATAATCAATATTGGTTCCGTAAATTTTATATTTATTTCCAATTTTATCTATATTTAAAATATTTCCAGCATTATCGGTATTGCTATTAAAATTAGATCCCGCGCCACCTTCTGAAAAAAAATTTGACTCTTTAAAAAATGAAACAACATTTTTTTCATCAGATAATGGTAATGGAAAAATTTGTACTTTATCACAAAGATTGTTAATAAAAATATTTCTACTTAAGGTTCTTAAATTAGATGTAGAAGGCTCAAAAGCAATAACCTCTATATCTTTAAACTTAATAGCAGCATAAATAGAATACAACCCTATATTACTCCCAATATCCCAAAAAACTATCTTGTTTGAATTGTATAATTCAAAATTATTCACCCAGTTTAATGTTTCGGGCTCTTTTGTAAATAAACTCTCAACTCTTCCAAGAGTTTGTGCTGAAGGACAGAAAAAAAATATTTTTTTATTAAGTATCGCTTTTGAATAGTATTGTTTATTTTCAATGCGATCGTGTATAAGAGGAAGAAATTGATTATTATTAAATATTTTTTTAATTAATATATCTATTAAAGTCAACGATCTTGATATTAGATAGATAAAAATTTTATATGAATATTCTTTAATTTTTATCATAATTTATCATAATTTATTATCTGCTCTTTTGTAATTTTATAATTGTTGTCTCCCTCTTTTTCCCTGAGAAACCATTCAAATGTCCATTCTATAGACTCTTTTTCATTGAGTTTATAAACATTTTTGAATTTCGAATGAAACTTTCTTGTATTTAAAATTAGTTTTTTTACATCGGGATGTGCAAGATTAAACATTTTTTGACTTTTTTTGACACCTAAAATGTTAATTTTTTTTTTGCACTTATCTGTGTTATGCAATAAATAAATGAAACTTACATACCGCCCAGAAATAGATGGTTTAAGAGCTATTGCCGTAGGTGCTGTTATTCTCTATCACGCTCAAATCACTATTTTTGGTCATCAACCTTTTAAAGGTGGATTTATTGGAGTTGACATATTTTTTGTCATCTCTGGTTATTTGATTACCTCTATTATTTTAAAAGAATTAGTAACTACTGGTTCCTTTTCATTTAAACATTTTTATGAGAGACGAATAAGACGAATACTTCCAGCATTATTATTTGTTATGTTGGTATCACTTCCATTTGCTTGGGTCTATTTGTTACCGGTTAGTTTTATAGATTTTTCTAAATCTATTCTTTATTCACTCGGATTTAGTTCTAACTTTTATTTTTGGGACATTGGTTTAGAATATGGTGCTGAAAATGGATTGTTAATGCCATTTCTTCATACTTGGTCTCTATCAGTTGAAGAACAATTTTACATTATATTTCCAATAATATTATTGGTTACTTTCAAATATTTTAGAAAATACTTAATTCATATTTTAATACTTGGTTTTGTTGTTAGTTTAGGTCTAGCAAACTGGGGAAGTATAATTTATCCATCTTTTAACTTTTATGTTTTGCCGACAAGAGGTTGGGAATTATTAGCAGGTTCTCTATTGGCGTATTTTGAAATTACAAAGGGTCATAGAAGTAAAAATCAGATATTAACTCTTATACTACCTACCATTGGTTTGTTTTTAATTGGACATTCTATTTTGTTTTTTAATGATAAAATGTTTCATCCATCTTTTTATACATTATCTCCCATTATCGGAGTTTGTTTAATTATATGGTTCTCACAAAAGAGTGAATTAATTACCAAAATACTTTCTACAAAATTATTTGTTGGAATTGGTTTAATTTCCTACTCCTTGTATCTTTGGCATTATCCAATTTTTGCTTTTAGTAGATTGATAGAATTTATGGACGGAAGTTTATTTAATTTATTATTACTAGGAATAATTATAGTAATATTATCAACTCTATCTTACTATTTTGTTGAACGACCTGTCAGAAATAAGAAGAATAAATCTAAAGTTATTATAAGTTTAATTTTAATATTAATTTTTTTATTAATTAGTTTCAATTTTTATGTCATTAAAAAAAAAGGATTGGTTAATAGAATGCCTAAAATAATTTTAAATTCATTTACAAAAATAAAAGAAGTAGAAGCAATTGATTGTTATCGTGGAAAAACTTGTAGATTTAATAACTTATCGAATAAAAAAGTTTATTTAATTGGAGACAGTCATATGGGGAGGTTATTGAATGATCTAAAGATTAAAGTTATTAATAAAGATTATCAATTTATCACTAATATTTATGGAGCATGTTTTTATTGGAGAGGATTTAATAGGATAATTTTAAAAAATCAAAAGATAACCGAATGTAATGATAAATATTTTAGAAAAATAGAATATCAAATTTCACAATATGAAGATTCAATCCTAATTTTTGGTGGGTATTTTCCTAACTATTTATTAGATTCAGTCGATTACTTCATTCCGGTTGGTAAATACAAAACCTTAAAGGATTCGTTTAAGAATGAAATATTAAAATTTTCAAAAAAAAATAAGATCATATTAGTTTATCCAATTCCAGAGTTTACACAAAACCCTAATCAAGTAATTTTAAATCAATGGGTAAAACAAGGATTTCCTGAAAATCTTGATGTTCAAAATGTAACTACTTCCTATGAAAGTTACAAAAATAGGACAAAATCAAGTATTGAATTATTAGACTCCATACAAAACGATAATATTTATAGAGTTTATCCTCACACATTATTTTGTGATACAAATGTTAAAAATAGATGTCTTGCTAATGATGATGAGAATATATTTTATCAAGATGATAATCATCCTTCTTCAAAAAGTGCTGAGATGATTAATGATTTAATTATGAAACAAATAGAAAAGATAGAATTTAAATCTAACTAAACTCCATTTTCCAGATATCATCTAATTAAGTTTTCAACTATATTTGATATTTTCCACTATATTCTTATCAAAGATGACTTCTTTATAGTAACTTATCACAATATATTAAATAGATTTTTTACTAATTTTAAATTAAGAACACACTTTTAATGGAAAATAATATTATTATTGCAGGTATCAGCGGACAAGATGGTTACTTCTTAACTAAAAAATTAAAACAAAAAAAATTAAAAATAATTGGATTATCTCGAAAAAAAAGACCTTATGGAGACGCTAATTTAATTCTAAAAACTAACTACAAAGAATCACATTTAATTAAAATTATAAAAAAATTTAAACCATCAATAATTTTTAATTTTGCAGGTGAAAGCAATCCACAAACATCATGGCAAAATCCATTAGATAAGCAAAACTCTATAACAAGAGTCAATTTAAACTTCATTAATGCAATTCTCAAAACAAATAAAAAAATTAAATATTTTCATGCTTCAACATCTGAAATATTTGCAAGTTCAAAAAATAGAATTTCTGAAAAAAATTTATACTTACCTATCAACCCATATGGTTGTTTTAAACTCTGTGCACATTTGACTTTAGACGTTTATAGGAAAAAATATAAATTATTTTTAGTGAATGGAATCTTATTTAATCATGAATCAGTAAAAAAAGGTAAAAAATTTCTATCCTCTACAATAATTGATGCAGCAAAAAAAATTAAAAAAGGGCTAAAAAAAAAATTAATATTGCAAACTCCCTACCCTATAAGAGATTTTGCACATGCAGAAGATACTATTAATGCAATTTATAAAATAATGATGCTAAAAAAGCCTCAAGACTTTGTTATTTCAGGAGGGAATATTTATAGTGTGCGTAAATTAGCAGAAAAAATTTTTCTAAAATTTAATATAAATAAAAACAAAATTTTTTATAAAACAAAATCAAAAATTAGTGATATTAAAATTGGAAATACCTCGAAGTTAAAAAAACTTACTGGATGGAAACCAAAATATACCAAAGAAAAATTTATTGATAAAATCATAAATGATAAATAAAATTAATAAGTTAAAATTTATTTCTGAAATTGGAATAAATCATGACGGGTCCTTTAATGTCGCAAAAAAATTAATTCAACAATCAAAGGAAATTGGATGTAATTACGTTAAATTTCAGATCAGAAATATTAAGGAAATTTATCATCCAAATTTTCTAAAAAATCCCTCAAATTCTGAAAATGCTAATCAATATATTTTTGATGAAATTAAAAAATCAAACCTAAAAATATCTCAATATATCAAACTTTTTAGACTTGCAAAAAAACTAAATATCAAAGTAATGGTCACTCCTTTTGATCTGAAAAGTCTTAATCTTTGTAAAATAAAAGAGGTTGATGCAATCAAAATAGGATCTCCTGATTTTAATAACATACAACTAATTATTAATGCTTTTAAATTAAAAAAACCTCTTTTTCTTTCGACGGGCATGGCTAGTGACAACGAAATTAACCTGATGAAAAAAATTTTAAAGAAATTTAATATTCATAAAGTTCCTATAACAATTTTTCATTGTGTAAGCTCCTACCCTCCTAATGAAGATGAAATAAATCTAAAATACATCAAAAATTTAATCAAAAAATTCCCTAATTATGAAATTGGATATTCGGGTCATGAGCGTGGCTATTTTCCCTCTTTAATATCAATTTTTTATGGATCTAAAGTAATCGAAAGACATATTACAACTGATAATAAATTAAAGGGTCCTGACCATAACTCATCATTAACTAAAAAAGATTTTAAAAAATTAATTAATTTTTCAAACAAAATTACTAAAGAATTTAATAATTATAAATTTAATATTAAAAATTTTTTAGTAAAATTTAAATTATTATCTGCAGAAAATTCTATAGGAAAAAATATCAAATCCCTCTCTTTAAATGCTGAGTTTAATAAAAAAGTTTTAGGAAAATCTGCTATTTATAAAAAAAATTTTAGTAAAAATAAAATCATAAAAATTGATGATTTAAAATTTGTTTCACCTGGTAAAGGATTGTCTGGATTAGAGTTTTATGGATTAAAAAAAAAATTATCTGATAATGTTCTTAAAAATGATTATCTTTCAAAAAGTGATTTTGGAAAAAATGATGATAAAAAATTTGATAGAAACAAGATAAAAATAATAAACAAAAAATGGGGTTTGATCGGTAGACTTGGAGACTTTGAGCAATTTATTGATGAAAAAGCTGATCTAATCGAAATTCATTTAACATGGAGAGAATTAATTAATCCAAAAATAATAAGAAAAAATTATAATACAGAGATAATTATTCATGCCCCAGAATACTTTAATGATAAGCTTGTCGATTTTACTTCTGACGATAAAAAAATTGTAAACAATAGTTTTGAAATGATTGAAAACGTGAATTATTTAGTTGAAAAAATTAAAAATAATTTCGTATATGATAAGATAAAAGGTCCAAAAGTAATTCTTCATCCAGGAGGACATTCAGAAAAATCTATCAATAATATCAGTAAAATTAATCAATATAGGAATCTTTTGAAAAATATTAAAAAAATAAAATCTCAAAATTATAACTTGCTATTAGAAAATATGCCACCTTACCCATGGTATTATGGAGGAAAATTCTATCAACATATTTTTACTGATACAAAAGAAATAAAAAATTTTTGCAAAGAGTCTGAAATTAATATTTGCTACGATACTTCACATGCAAAACTTGCTTCAAATATGCTTAATAGAAATTTTAAAGTATTTACTAAAAATATTCTTAATAATATTGAATATTTGCATATTTCTGATGCTGCAAAAACGTATCAAGAAGGTCTGCAAATTGGAAAAGGAGAAATTGATTTTAAAATGTTCTTCCAATTAGTAAAAAATTTAAATGTTAATTTTGTCCCCGAAATATGGAATGGTCATCTAGATAATGGAAAAGGATTTAAAGATGCCATGTATAAATTACAAAAAATAATCAAAAAAATTTCTGTTAAGAAACATTGTTAACTTATTGAAAGTATTCGATTGTTTTTTTTAATGCTAAAATTTGTTTTTTAATTTCTTTCGAATTTTTTTGATTAGTGGTAAATTGCATTATATTCTTTTGTAATTTAACTGCGATAGGTGTTTCTCCCCATCCGTAAGAATTTGAAATTTTCATCGAACCAGAATACAAGCCTTTCTTTCTAGCGTTATAAAAGCACGGTTCATTATTCACTGTTTGCCATGCAGAATAAACCCCATCTCCACCGAAACTCAAAAACTTTTTTCTAAATTGACTCCAACTGATACCTTTGCTTTTGCCATTGAACAAAGCTGCAAAAGTATAGTATGAATGTATAAAGTCTTTGGGAATTTTTTGTGAAATAAGAAGATTATTTTTTGAATTATTTAATAATTTATGAAATTCTCTACCACTATCCATTCTCTTTTTTACAAAATATTCTAATTTTTCAGTTTGTGCTAAACCAACAGCTGCACATAATTCTGACATCCTATAGTTAAATCCAAATTCATTATGCCTTTTCCAATTAGGGTTTTGAAATTTATTTTTATCTATTCTTACTTTACCAGAATAAGCAGTTATATTTGTAAATCCCAAACCTCCAAACTTTCTCATTTTTAAAGCTAATGATTTATTATTTGTAGTTAAAACACCACCTTCACTTGAAGAGATGTGTTTAGAACTTTCAAGGCTCCAGCTTCCGACATCACCTACTGTTCCCGATATTCTTGACTTATGGTCGTATGCTAAAAAACATTGAGCACAATCTTCGAGAACTCTTAATTTATATTTTTTTGCAATTTTTAAGATTTTATCCATATCACACATAAGACCGTAGAGATGAACAACCATTATAGCTTTAGTTTTTTTTGTAATTTTTTTTTCTATATCTAAAGGATCAATTAAAAATGTATCTTTGTTTACATCTGCAAACACAGGAACTGCACCACATTGCCAAACTACAAATCCACACATACCTACTGTCAGAGCTGGTATTATAACTTCATCACCATGTCCTACACCAAAAGAATGTAATGCTTGATGCAGTGTAGATGTTCCAGAATTCGATGAAATTGCAAATTTTTGTTGATGTTTTTTTGCAAATAAATTCTCAAATTGTTCAGACATATAATTATCCGAACCAGCCGAGAAATCAGATTTAAGTATACGGTTTAAGTATTTTTTTTCGTTATTCTGAAATCTCCAACCTTTTTTAGATATTTTTTTTTTCATGTAAATTTACTTCTTTCAATTGATTATTTCTCCATAGCTCTTCTAAGAAATAATTTATATTTCTTATATTATCATTTTCATTCAAATACTTAACAATTTTTTGTGTACTTTCTAAAATATCTAATTTTTGAAATAAAGATCTAAAAAATTTAAGATCCTTTGGATAATCTAGAGTGAGTCTGATTTTTTTATTTAGCAAGTTTTTAGAGACTTTTACCTCCTCAATATTTTTTATATACTTAAGGAAATATTCGATGACGTCAACTTTTTTAAATTTAATTGTTCTTTTGTTAATTAATTTAATTGATGCTGAGCTAAATATATATGTGAAAGATCCTGGAATTATATCATTAGGAAATTTTAATATAACATTTCTTTTTTTTTTGAGCTTATCTAAATTCTTTTTGTAAATTGTATAATCAAATGCCAAGTCATCACCATCTATAACTGCAAAATAATCAATTTTAAATTTATTAATACAAGATAACCATCGTGAAACCTTATTCTCTTTATGACCTCTAAAAATTTCTATATTATATTTTTTTTTTACGTATTTTACTAATTTATCATCACTTTTATGATTAGAAGTTGCGAGACAGATTGGTCTTTTAATAAGTAAGGCTCTATTAATTATTATATCTATGGCAAGATGTTTGTTGGTTATTTTTTTTAGGATTTTATTTTTTAATCTTGTTGAATTGCACCGTGCAGTTATAATGACATATTTATTCATTAAAATTATATAATACATTATGAAACAAAAAACTATTGTAATAACTGGAAGCGAAGGAAAAATAGGCAAATATTTATCAGTTTTTTTTAGAAAAAAAAATTTCAATGTGATAGGTTTAGACACCAAGGTAGGAAAGCATTCTATAAAATGTGATATTACAAAAGAATCTCAGGTAAAAAAAAAATTAAATAATATTTTTAAAAAAAATCAACCAGATATACTAATAAATGCTGCAAGCTTAATTCCAAAAATAAAACCATTTAAATTTTCAAATTATAACTCAAAAGAATGGCGTAAATCTCTTGAAGTTGACTTGATTGGGTCTTTTTATGTCACAAAAAAATGTTGTGAATTCTTCGAGAAAAAAAACTTAGGTCTAATAATTAATTTTTCTTCAATTTATGGTATTTTTGGTGCAGATCAGTCGATTTATGGGAAAAAAACAAAATACGTTGGTTATAAAAAATTAGAGTACAGTGTTTCAAAGGCTGGTGTAATTGGTTTTACAAAGTCTCTTTCTTCATTTTACAAAAATACAGGAATAAAAGTATTCTGCTTTATTCTTGGTGGGGTTGAAGTCAATATCAAAAATAAAAAATTTTCAAAATTGTACTTTCAAAAAACTGTTGAAACAAAATTCATTACTACTGAGCAAATTAGTAAATATATAGATTTTTGTATTTCAAATCCAAGTATTGCTTCTGGTTCCTGCATAACACTAAATGGTGGCGCAGATACAATATTATAATAATAAATAAAGTAATTTACTTAATTTCTGTTAGATCACAAAATTCAAGAATTAAAGAAAAACATCTTATAAAATTTAATAAATTTCCATTAATTAAATATATTTATAAATCAAAATATATAAATGAGTTTCATTAACTTTGTGACGAAAAAAATTATGAAAACAATAGTGTTGTTACACTTAACAAATCCATTTATTAATCATTTTATTCTAGACAAAGCTTTAGACTATTTTTTTAAAAATAAATATAGTTGTCTGCTGTCAGCTGTTTTATCTAAAAAATTTTTATGGCAAAAATCGAAGTTTGCTAAACCAATTAATTATAATTATAAAAAGAGAAATTTTTCTCAAAATATTAAAAATTATTATGTTGAAAATGGTTCATTCTATATTTTCAAAAAAGAAAACATTTAAAATATAAAAATAGGTTACATAAAAAAATTGGGATTTTTGAAATGTCAGAGTAATCCTTATTTGAAATTGATGAATATAAAGATATTCATATAATAAGAAAATTGTTAAAAGATTAAAAATATCTAAAAAATTTTTTTCAGTGCATAAATCAAGCCAATTGAGCTATTAGTACTGGTCAGCTACACGCATTACTGCGCTTCCACATCCAGCCTATCAACGTGGTG
>JGI20158J14315_10000234_pt1 | contig 38801 bp, 4 predicted proteins | sample COG_08_FD_14315 | JGI IMG/M metagenome (IMG submission 14315)
GGGGACAATGCTGATGTATTCCCTACTGATGCTAGCGAATGGATAGATACAGATGGTGATGGAGTGGGAGATAATAGCGATGTTTTCCCTAATGATGCTAGTGAAACTGTAGACACAGACAATGATGGGGTCGGTGATAATGTCGACGTCTTCCCTAATGATGCTAGTGAGACTGCAGATTCCGATGGTGATGGAATGGGAGATAATGCTGATGCCTTCCCTACTGATGCTAGTGAGACTGTAGACACCGATGGTGATGGATCCGGTGACAATGCTGATGTATTCCCCAATGATGCTAGCGAATGGATAGATACAGATGGTGATGGAGTAGGGGACAATGCTGACGACTTACCTAATGATCCCACCGAGACTGTAGACACCGATGGTGATGGAGTAGGGGATAATGCTGATGCCTTCCCCACTGATGCTAGTGAGACTGTAGACACAGATGGTGATGGAGTAGGGGACAATGCTGATGTATTCCCCAACGATGCTAGCGAATGGATAGATACAGATGGTGATGGAGTCGGTGATAATGGTGACGATTTACCTAATGATCCCAATGAAACTGTAGACACAGATAATGATGGGGTCGGTGATAATGGCGATGTCTTCCCTAATGATCCCACCGAGACTGCAGACACAGATGGTGATGGATTCGGTGACAATGGTGATGCCTGTCCTGTCGGCAAGTATGGCGACATGTCCGGTGCAAATGACGCCTCTGCCTGCAAAGCCTGTATGGTTGGGCGATATCAGCCATTGGAAGGTCAGACTTCTTTGAGCGCATGTGATTTCTGCCCCCCAGGGAAGTATGGTGACGTGGAGGGTGCTACTGATGTGTCCGACTGCAAGGACTGCCCACTTGGCTTTTTCAACGAGTTTGATCACAGCAACGAATGCTACAGTTGTGGAGGACAACATGGTTATAATTATGCCGACGAGACAGGACTAACCGAATGTAAAGATTGTCCACTTGGGTTTTTTCAGGAAGGTTATGGTGCAACTGCAAAAGAGTGCACCACTTGTAGTGCGGGTAAATATGTGACATTGGTGAACAACTTAACTGAATGTGTAACATGTCATCATGGACTGTATCAAGATGAAATCGGTAAATATGAATGTAAGCACTGCAGTGTGGATGGGACGTATGCAGTTGGTGAAGGTCTGACAGCATGTTTAGACTGCCCTACTGGATATTATTCTAGTTCGAGTCACTTTTCATATGATTCTTGTGTATCATGTGGTCCTGGAAGATTCCAGAACGATTTACAAGGCGCATGGTGTGTAGACTGTAGTAGTGGTACATATAGTGACGAGAACGGTCAGGGGAGGTGCAAGACATGTGCAGATGCAGGTACATACGTTACAGGATTGAATCAGACATCATGCGCAGACTGCCCTGCAGGATATGATAGTTCTTCGGAAGCGTCCTCGTGTGCAGCCTGTTCAACAGGCAAGTATCGGTCAGATGCAGATGGAGCAATGTGTCAGGGTTGCCCTGCGGGGTTTGAGAGTGGTGAGGCGGCATTTTCTTGTGATGAGATTAACGAATGCGACACATCTCCGTGTGTGAATGGAAACTGCACTGATTTGGTAAACGAGTATGAATGCGCTTGTGAACCTGGATATGAGGGTGTGAATTGTGATATAGATATTGACAATTGTGCAACGTCCCCCTGCGTGAATGGGAATTGCACAGACTTGGTGAATGACTACAATTGTACATGTATACTTGGGTATGGTGGTGTGAAATGTGAGATAGATATTGACGATTGCGTAAATGCGACATGTATCGGTAAAGGAACCTGCATAGACGAGGTGAATGGATTTCACTGCAAGCCTTACAAGGTGACTGGCGATTTTAACTTTTACGTGTTGGCAGTGTGGGTAGGTATTGCCGCCATTGTGTTGATTTGTGTGGGGTTGAAGAGTACCCACAATAGTATCAAAGAATATGTAGATTCACCTAGTAACCCAATAAAAGAAAGGAAACAAATGTATTGGTAGTTATTTAATAGTAATCCCTGTAACAACTGAAGCGTATGTTTCTATACCACATGCTTTTTTCCCCCTCTCGATGTATGCGTACCCCTCATCCCCCCATTCTGTACCCATTGAGTTTTTTACGATCCAGTACTCGGGTGTGTATCCAACAGCAAGCACAGCGTGTCTAGCCTTTCCAGTACACTCTGAAGCCTTGATGAGACCACCCTTGTGATTTTTTTGTTTAGTTAGATCTACAGCAATAGTGACGGGTCCCCATTTGTGTATCATATATGCCAAGGAATGTTCAATCTGATGGTCCACTGCAAGGAAAGAGTCCACATGTACTCCTATGTCGGATGGAGTGCATTTGCCTGCTTTGTCGTTATAGTTGTATTTTAAAGGGAAATAGCCATCATATTCAAATGCATGTTCCATGAGCCCCCCCATACATCCAAATGTTCGAGGTGCACAGTCGAGAACGTTCTGCACATCTATTTCTGCACCAGGTTGCTCTTTTTTGAGCCAGTATTCCATGGTACCAACAGCTGCGAATGCCCAACAGGAGTTGCAGTCTTGTTGGTTGTGAACTGGACCAACAACACCGTGATCTCTCCAATCCAGGGAGTCTGGTACATTAGATAGTTTTCTGTGATGTTCTTGATGGATGAATCTACCTTTGTCAGGTGGTATTTTCATGAAATGATCTCTGGTAAGATTTTCGTGAAGAGACATGTTATGCAGAGACAGGTATTTCAAAGCCCCGAATGTGATCATTAATACAATTGTTTCTCGTATAAATAATCTATCTGTTTTATAAAATGTGGTACCCTTTATATTTATTGTACGTGGCTTTTTTGGTCACCACTGTTCAGGCTACATGTGTTTCTGACTGTAATGTCGGTGAAATATGTACAAATATGTGGGGGCGTATGAAACCTGGCACAGCTTTCACAGACCCTGTCGCCAAAATGATGAACCCAAAAAGAGTTGCAGAGAATATATTTGTCATCGGGGAACTTCATGGTACCAGTTATTTTAAAATGGTAACTTTCGACCAGGACTTTAATTTGTTAAAGAGCAAGTATATATCGAGTAGCCATGCTACCTCGCTCGATGCACTTACGGTGTCAACGTATAATAGTGCATCGAATCAGCAGTCTGGTACAACAGCTGGTATACCAGCTGCCCCATGCGATGGAAACAACGATTACTGTGCTGGTGATTTTTCGTGTATAGTTGGTGTGGATGAACTTGGATCGGGGTATTGTGAGCCTGCCACCGGAAGTGGCATCCGATTTGCAAGTACTACATTTGCCCAGTGTGTGACTAAATGCAACCAAGAATCCGTCTGTAATATGTTTGCATGGCACCGTAATGACGATTGCATGCTTAGTCTGCAGGGCGCTAGCGACCCTTGTTTAACTCAGAAAGAAAATACAGGGGGAGACTATAACTGGGTGAGGTATAAAAGTGTTGCGGACACCACCACCTCGGCTACCCCCACCACCCCGGCGTCACTCACCCCCAAACCATACACCAAGGTGTTTGATGGCGAATGCTTTGGAGATAAGAAGTTGAATCTAAGCTATAAGACACTTGACCAATGCCATACAGAATGCATGGAAGCAGGCTATCATTCTTTCGTACACGACTCAAGCGACTGCAAATGTGAACGAGGGACTGCATGGGGGGCGTTTGACTTTAATACTCATAGAGGGCACACGTACCCCGATAAGTATATACCTTATAGGTGCGGCGATGGCAGTAAAGTGGTGCAAACAGGTTGGGGATCTTTCGTAACTGAGAGTTATGGTACCGAATTCGCTGCAGATGAGAATTATGACAAGTTTCAAGCATATTGTCCAGCAGGTAAGCATCATTTTAATATGACACACTGTGCCCAATGTCCAGCGGGTAAGTATCGCCCGGACGAGTGGAGGGTAACAGATGGCGGGTGTGATGGGACTGCATGCATGCTTATTACAGAGAGTGGGGGGAATGTTGGAGCGGGATCTAGTGTATGTGTAGGCGAATGCGATGGTGGAACACACCCTGTGAGTTCTTCGACCAAATCGTCTCAGTGCAGCTTTGATCATCCCAATAAGGAAACCATTGACTGTTTCCAGAGACAATCGTCTACAACAGCAGCCCGAGCTCCTATACCTGGATGTGCTTATGTTGCTTATTCTGGTAAAACTACCGATTGGGATTACTGTTATGACACGGCTATTCCCGAAGGTAATTTCAACGCAACTGAGTGTTATGATTGTCCGGTTGGGAAGAATCCTACACCGACTGGGGATAAATGTACTGTTCACCCTGAATGTATTTCTAGCGAGACACCTTTGGATGGTGTGTGCGAATACCCGACCATCGAGTGTGTGGATATACAATTACCAATAGAGCCTCTCGTACTTTATATGGTCGATTCGTTTGGGGACGGATGGAATAGTTTTTATATGAGAATTAATGGCGCCTCTAAAACATTGTCTGGTGGACGTTCTGGCACAACTAGTATCCCTTCGGCTGCAACTATGGTTATTGCATGGCAGGCAGATGGTTCTTATCCTTCTGAAGTGACTTGGTCGTTAGAGTGCCAGGATGGCACAGTTGTAGCTTCGGGGAGCAGATATGGTCCTTGGGGCACTTTTGCCAACCCCTGTCCATCTGGTGACATAGAGACACAATGTACAGATAGCGTCGACTTTTGTGCGGCAGGGATGATATACAATAACGGCTGTTCTAATGAATGTGCAGATGTGTATATGTTAAAGGAGGTGGTGGGGTATGTCGATAACGATCATAAATATTGTGTCAAAGGTAGTTACGCTGGGTCGTTGAGACCATATGCCGGTACAGACAACCCTGGTACTACATTTGCTGAAAAAAGGGAAGCTTGTTTTCAAGCGTGTATGAACACAAATGGTGATAATATACAAGATAGTGTTCTTGGGTACCAACAATCAAATTTTTGGGAGCAATATTCGGGGTCTGATATGACTCACTTTATTATGTCTGATGATACGCCTGGTAGATGTTATTGTTATACGGATGGACCGTCCGCAGCTGAATGTGCGGCTGATGGAGCCGTGTCCTATACCGGCAGTGACCTTGAAGCTTATGCAATAACCCGCACACCAGTGTGTAGCGACCACCTGTGCATCGATAGCCCCGATCCACTAACTGCTCCGTGTAGTTATGAGGACTACACGTGTGGGGTGGGCGATACATACAATGGAGGTGCATGTGCAAGGAATTGTTCTGTTGGCTATGTGCAAAGTGGGGAAGCATGTGGCAAGTGTATAGGTACATCATATCAGGACGAACCAGGTCAGACAACGTGTAAGGATTGCAGTGCCAATGAGATGTCGAGCCCTGATGGTGCAAGTTGTGTGTGTGAACCAGGTACAGCAGGATTGCCTTGTGAAGTGTGTCAAGCTGGCAAGTTTGTGAGCGAAGCGTGTGAACCATGTCCTGATGGACAGTATCAGGATGAGGATGGTCAGTCTGGGTGTAAAGAGTGTGCTGACGGTAGTTTCGTAAACCAAGAAAATACCACATGTACACCCTGTCCATTGAATACTGCAATGCATGACTGGGGTTCGGGTTGCCCTTCGTGGAGTACAAACGACGGTTGCCACTGCGACTGTGGTAACTCCGGGTTCGGCGGAACTCATTGTGATGTATGTGGGTACGGCAAGGGGTACAATATAACCATGAACAGGTGTGAGGATTGCACATTCGGTTATGTGAACATGCAGGACTCTCATACAGCTGCATGTGCTTTGCTAGGTTGTGACGAAGACTATGGATACACATCGGATATAGATTGGGATCCTGTTAACGCCGGCACGAATTCTAGCAACTGTCAAGAATGTCCAATTGGTTCAAATTCCCCAGCAGGTGATGGTCAGTGTGTAGTTACCACATGCCTTGAAAATTTTTATGTGTGGAACTATCATTGTGAACCATGTGGTCCAAATAAAACAAACGCCGCAGGAGACTCTCCCTATGGTCCTGACACAGAGTGTGATTATACATGTGGTATAAACGAGTACTATGACACCACACCTGGTAAAGAAAAATGCACTCCATGTTCTGTTCCTCATATCTCAGATGGCACAAAGGATACGTGTTGGCACCAAGCTTCAAAGTATATTACAGATAAGACGATCCACGAAGCTGTGCGACATCCACAGTACTATGACGACCATATATCTACATCTGCAGTGACGAACATGGATGGGTTGTTTAAGGGTATAACTATTTCAAGTGGGTATCTGGATAGAATGAAAGATTGGGATGTTTCTAGTGTGACAAGTATGCGGGAAATGTTTCTAGGTGCCATATTTCAAGATCCGGGTGGTCCTGGTAAGCCATTTGACCCAGATGATCCGGATGGTTTACAATGGACAATCCACTCAGATGTGGACAATACGAGATGGAAGTCTCCAACTGTGAGATATGGGTTGTTCAATGCCGATGCAGATGTTATTGAGGTATGCCCTGATATGGATGTCTTAGTGAGATGGGACACACAATGTAACATAGTGGAGGCAGAAAGTCAATTTTGTGATTCTGTGGAAAATGAAGTTGTATCATTACGTGTGTCTGGTACACTTCAAATTATGGACAATCTTTATGCTCTACCAGGCAAAAGGAGATTTTTCAGATGTTCGTCACAGTGCTCTACAGCATTTGAGGTGTTTTGCAATGCAGACTACAATATACGTCAATACTGTAATTCGTTCGTAGGCACTGTGAACACAGTACTCGGAGAGTCGTGTGCACTAAGTAATTCAGGTTTGCGCAGCCTTATACAGAAGTGGACAACAGATAAGATTCGAATAGAGGAACAGCATGGACCATTGAGTGAATGGGATGTAAGTTATGTGACAGATATGTCTGAACTCTTTAAGGGTAATACTAAGAATCCGGATATCCGCAAGTGGGACATGAGCAATGTGGTGCACGCAGAGCTAATGTTTCAGAATTCAACCTTTACTTACTCTATCGATAATAAAGATTTTAGCAGTTTACAAAGCGCTAATCATATGTTCGACAGTTCGTACACAGGTCGTGCATGTGGAAAGCACTTGTCTCGTGCAGGAGCGAAGGGCACGCTGTCCAGTGTAGGTGCGAACGGTTTGAGCAACTGTTTGACAGATACAAACATGCATACAGTGGCAGGTGAGTGGTGGACCGATAGGGTGAATGCGTGGAACACTTATGGTCATATTGACGATTGGGATGTGACAGAGGTGACAAACATGAATGGTTTATTCAAGAACCAACTTTTCACCACAGAGAGTTTATCAGACTGGCAGACAGGTAATGTGATAACTATGTATGCTATGTTTGAGAATACGAACTTCAATGGTGACATTCGATTTTGGGATGTGCGGCAGGTGACTTCATTTAGCAGAATGTTTTATAACAACGCTGTGTTTAACTATGACCTATCAAGATTTGAGGCGTTTAGCAAAGAATCGACAGACATGACGAATAGTAGGTTTTACAAAGAGAATGTGTTGCAACTCGACGAGTTGTACAAAGAGGAGGTTTCGGACATTTATGCAGTGTATGCCCAGTGGAAAACAGACAAGTCAGGCATAGAGGAGGTGTATGGACCGATTTCTGAGTGGATGGTGCATAATGTATTCAATATGTCAGAGTTGTTTAAGGACGAGGATTTCAACGAGGATATTTCTCACTGGGTGGTGAGCAGTGTGACAGACATGTCTTCTATGTTTGAAGGTAGTACATTTGATCAACCAATAGGAGGGTGGAGTACAGTGAATGTGCGAAACATGTCTAGGATGTTCAAGGGAACAGTGTTCAACCAGGATATTCAATTGTGGAATGTGACCAAAGTGGAGGATATGACTGAGATGTTTGCGAATTCTGTGTTTAGTTATTCTATTGGTGATTGGGATTTGTTTGCCACTGCAGCTGACAAAATAAAAGCACCTAGAGAGCCTGATAGATGTATCAGTGGAGGGCGATCGTCTAAAAAGACACTAACATCTTTTCGCGGAGACCCCTCTGCAACTCGTGAATGTTATGAGCTTTGTGACAGACTTGTCACTACAAAGCGTTTGGACATAGAGGGTCGAAATCGCTGGCGTAGCTGGGGGCGTGTGATCCCTGCATATAGAACTAACAGTAGTATTCCAGATACCGACGATACAACTTATTATAATTTTGGGATTGTGACGACATCGACTGAAAATCACACCTGCACGTGTTTGGAGGAAGTAGGACCAATTTCAAGCAACTGTGAGGGTGGTACGACCTCCGAGTTCCAATATGTGTTCCAATTTAGGGACATGCTGGATGAAGGTCTTTTTGATGGTAATACAGCATACAGGCAACCGATGTGTGGGTTGGGATGGAGATATAGAGATTTATCAAGCATGTCTCAGGCACAGCTAGATTCAGCCGACACATGTAACATATGTGGATACGAAGCACATGAAAACTACACATCTGGTCATGGACAGACGACCACACAGTGTGGGTTGTGTGTGGGTGAGTTTGAGTTTGATTACTGCAGAGCTTCGCCTAGATCGTTTACATTAGAGCAGTTGTATGACTTTGGAGATGCATATTTTAGAGGTTATGGTGGTAGTTTGGTGGTGGATGCGAATGGTGAACCCCTGCCAGATTATGCAACCACCGACGAAATCAACGCTGGATATGTGAACAAGTTTGCATGCAACTGTATGTACAAAGACGGTTTACAAGGGTGTCTTGTGGTGAATGGGCGCAAACAGGTGCGCATGGCAGAGTGGTATGTGAATGGGTTGACAAATTTTTCGGATTATGTAACAGCCCAGGGAGCTAACATGCGATATTATTGTGAGCTTGACTTTTTGCAAGGGCGTGAGGTTCGCTTTGCGTCTGGGTTTAACAGCGTGGAGTGTACAGACGATGTGTTGTTGGACAGGGCAGAGTGTGAGCTTGTCGGTGGGGACTGGGACGGTAGCTGTTCAAAGTGTTTAGAACCTTGTGCCGACCCGACAACAGGCGTGAAGGAGATTAGCTTGGGACGCGTGTGCACAGAGTGTAAATCTCATGAAACCGTGTTTAACAACGAGTGTGTAACATGTCCAAATGGCAAGTATACGGACGAGAATCATGCCTGGTGTGGTAAATGTCCTGCAGGCACTCGGGGTGTGGACGGCATATGCATATCGTGTGTGGAGGACTTGGTAAATGGTAATTGGGAATTAGTACCAGGCTTGTTTAGCAGTTTCGAAGGTGCTATCCGGTGCGAGACCTGTAGTGCAAATACCTTTTCAATTGGTACAGAGTGTGCACAGTGTCCTCAGGGTTATATTTCAGATGCATCGAAAAGTTCATGCGAGGAATCGACACTGTGTTACAAGGGTAACACTTCAGATAATCAGGGACTCGCAGGGGATTATTGTGTGGAGGACGAATGTATCAGAGGGTTTAAAAGTAAAGTAGTGGATGGTGGATTCACATGTGTGTCTTCTTGTGAGAATGGTAAGTTTTTGGAGAGTCTCACAACAGGGGGAGAATACTGCAAATGCTATGATAAATGGTATGGTGATGATTGTAATAAGTGTGTAAATCTGTATGATTACACTCTTGAAGATCCACCTAGATGTCAGGAACGATTTTGTGTCGATGAGAGTAAACGAGATTGTATCTGCCGAAACGAGTATGTAAGACCCTTATTTAGTCAAACTTGTATAGATGGTGATTTAAAGGAGATATGTAAGGACGGAAAGACAGATTGCATGTGTAATATAGCTACAGGCTTGGAATGGACAGAGCATGGGATATGTAAAAACGACACTGAGAAGAATATTATTGTACTTGAATGTCCGGTCATTGAAGGTACTGGGTTGGTCATTCATCCACCAGAGGAGTGTTTTCCAGGTCTTAGAGTCAACGATTTCGAGTGTGAAACTTTTAGACGTACAGATGTAAATGGCATAGGTGCAATGTGTGATAGCATATGTGAGAAGGATGATTATGAGAACGGTGCCAGGTGTTGTATATCATATTCATGGATGTGTTTGGAAGAAATGTGCAATTCAACACAGTATGTACACACACCATGGGTCACCGGTCCTGCAGATACAGAAGGGTGCTGTCTAGAAAGAGAGCTCTGCAGTAGTTATACTAGCACATGTTCTAATGCAGGGGGTAAAGCATCACGCATCGATTTTGCATCTACACGTGCAGTGACATTCTTTGCCAACGATACTGTGTTTTTAGACGACTGTTGCTATAATTACCAGTACAAGGTGGAAAAGGGTTGGTTAGGAAAACGCTGCGATGCAGGTAAAGATATTGAGACAGAGGAGGAGTGCGATATAGCACAAGCAACTGCAGACAATACGGGGGGGACGAGTATGATTTCATGGGGGACGAGTATGAATTCAAGGTGTTCGGCATACGAACACTTTGGAAGTGGTGGATCATACAGAGATATTTGTAGAAAGTAATATTCATTGTTTAGAAATACATATATACTTGTTAATAAGATACTAAATGATATGGCTTGTATTTTTATTCTTTGGGTATGCGTATGCAACCTGTCTTTATGATGGTGAAATGGAAGATGGTGTATGTTCATGTGTTGGTGGGTATTCTGGTCGCCACTGTCAAATCCAGCCATATGGTACACCTTGCAATGCAAGTGATCGAGATAATTTTGTCAAACTACAAAATTTAGGCGCCAATGATCAGGCACAGGTTGGTGTCAAAACATTGGATGTTTGCAATGGAACAAACTTTCCTTGTTATTATAGACCAGGTTTGCCTGCATCTAATAAGTGTCTCCCCCAGTTTGGTGTTGACTGTCCAGATAATTTCAGTGTTAATATGAGTGCAACTTGTGAGGACGGGTGTCATCCAGATGTGTTTCAAGGTTTTTGCTGTGCAGAGCATGCGAAATGTGAAGACCGCGGGTGCGAAGATACTAAAGGTCAAGATACCGACATAGAACGTTTGGTTTACAATGTGGATAGCAAAGGATACGTCATCACACATACAGAGGTTGGAGCATGTAGATACGACGCGTGGTACTTTGATAAGGTGCCATTATATAAGACTATCGATGCCGTCTTAGAACATTGTCAAACTTTTGTCGGGTTTGGTGATTATGGATATGTTTGCTTTCAGACTAGATACTTTTGTACAGGCACCCCTAGAGTATGTAGGTATTTTAAATCGGACCCTGTTGTGCATAGGGCGTCATGTGATGAGACAAAATGGTGGCTCACTTGGGTGAACTGGGCAGACACATATGACGATGAATCAAGTTCTAGTGTCACGAGGCAAGTGAAAACATACACAGCGACAGAAGTACAGGTTAGCTTGGCAGAGTACTACAGCTCTTTAGATTCCGATGGCGACGAGTGTTGTAATTATGAAAAGGTGTGTGAAGATTATAATTCTGATTGTATTTTCCCATTGAAAAATCTCGGTTCAAATAGTTCCCAGGATGGCACAGAACCATCTGAATGTTGTGAACCCAAAAAGTGGCGATGCGACCTCTCTGGTCACAGCTGCAACCCGGGTTTCATGGTAAATACTGAAAAATGTGGACGTCAATGCAATGCCAGTTTTGCTACAACTGCTACGGGTACACTTTCATATACTCAATTAACATCTGGATCTGCTATATGTACAGGTGATGAGCAGTCAGGTATAACATCTGTGAGTGGTTGTTTCGATAGATGTAAAAATGATTATACTCATTTCTACATGGATGGCAATTGTTTTTGTGCGGACGATCTTACAGCAAGATGTGCTAAACACGGCTGTGACAGTTGGTGTCCCCAGGGTATTACACGTGAATATTTATTTGGTTACATATATGCAACAGTGTGTAAAGGTACAACAGCATGTCCAAGTGGATGGTTTGAGCACTCAAGCTATCCTGGTAACTGTATAAAGGGTGACTACTCCTCGTACGGCGACGGTTGTAAATATCAATGTTATATACCAGGTGTCTACGGAAACCCAGGGTGCGACCTCTGCTGTGACCCAAAACTGTTGAACACATATGTTGTTGGTGCGTCTGTGATTCGCACTGCATCTACATGCTGTGATATTGATACAGATGTTACTTTAAACCCGTGTTTGGATTCCGAATGTCCAGCGCTATACCGTAAAATCGATGATTTTGATACCGCTCTATATACGAATCATACAAGAGATTGTTGTGAGTGGATACCTGACAATAATTACTGTTGGGGTATCACATGTGAGAGTGGTTCCCATCCGAAGAGAGATTCTAATACATCCCTTTACTGTGAGGGTGAATGTGAAAATTCTGATTGTTGTGATCTCAACGATCATTACTGTGACACTTTTACATGTCCAGATTACTATAGGAAATTTAATCGCACTAAGACAACCTATCAACCCGTCACTGAATATTTCACAACAACGGGCGACTGCCAGATCAATGACACATGTGTCACTAGTCCTAATTATCCAAATGAGTATAGTAATAACCAAGCCTGTACGATCACTGCCCTTGTATCTGGTCTATTGACAGTGGAAGCTTTTGATACAGAAAGTTGTTGCGATAAGCTGCAAGTGGGAGGCACTGCATATGATTCAGGTGGTACACTATATAAAGGAACCTCTGGACCTGTTGGTGTATCCCTCGCACCTGTGGACAAGATGTTTTGGAGATCTGATGGTAGCTCAGCACGTTCTGGGTGGAAAGTTTGTCTACCACAGACTGTACAAGAAGTGATAACAATACAAGATCCTTACTGCAATGGTACTTGTGACAATTTAGATTGTTGTGCGCATAATACTGGTTTTTGTGACAGTCAACCATGCACCGGTAATAATATATCTACAGGGGTTGATCGGTGCAATGGTACATGTGCTTATGGAGACTGTTGTGTTGCAGGGGAACCATGCGATACTACATATGTATGTAATTCGGGCAATATTATAGATACAGATTATAGATGTAAGAACATGGAAAATGGTGTATGCGCTCAAGCGGAGTACAGTGGTACAGAAGGGTGTTGCAAAACTTCAAAGGAATGCAGCACTTTCGACGGGTACAGTTCCAGTTATGGTGCATATAACTATGACATAGGTGTACGCGTTGGTAAAGATATACCAGGCTGTGGAATTAGGAGTGGTTACTATATCCGTTATAAAACTGGTTATATACTAAGCAAAATCGAATGGACCACACCAGCATTTCAAGATATATGTTGCCAGTATTTTCAAGAATGCAAAGGTAATAACGTTGTCGGTTGCCCTTCAGGTCAGTATAATTTGGGTGATTATTCACACACCTCCTCGCACCACCTATATTGTTCGAATCAAGGCACCGGTGACCAAAACTGCACAACAGATCATCAAAGTATATGCTGTGAACCAGAGACATGTGAAAGAGCGAGAACAAGAACAGGTGGTGGAAAGATTGCGTGGTCTTGTAATAGTTCTCATTCATTTATTGCTGATCCCGATGGAAATATCGGTTCTGTGCTGCAGTCAGAAACAGAATTTCGTGATAAATGTTGTTCTTTACCTCCACCACTGGCGGGTGCAGAATCTCAACCCTACGAGGTTGTATGGGGAAATAAGTTTATTGCCAGAACAACGAATGGACTTTCATTATGGAACAGTGCAGGTGCGCGTGAGTTTGATGGCGATTACAGTATATATGGTAAGTCTAGTGTAGAAGCTCTATATTACAATGGGAATACATTGTACACTGTAGAAGACATTTGGGACGGATCGTCGTGGAAGGAAGGTATTGTAAAATATGATCTCAGTACCCCAGCATTTGCGGTTACCGGAGACTGCGTTGCACATGCGCATTATGTGACTACACCTAATTTCCCAGCTAATTATCCTAGTAATAGTAATTGTCAAATTACAGCGCTTAGATCTGGAAAGGGGATTTTCAGTCGCATACGTATTGGCACTGATAGTACACTGACATTACCGGATGGAACTTCATTAAATAGTTCAAATGCAGCAGCATCCAGTGCGAATCGTTATCTTTTGGCACCAACACAAATAACTAAAAATGAAGAGTTTACATGGATTACAAGCCCACATTACACTAGTTATGGGTTTCAATTGATGATGGTGGAGGAATTTTATGTGTTACCTTTTACTATATCCGATTGGGTGGATACTTATGGTAGGTACAGGGTTAAAGTTATGGATAATGTAATCGTGTATTACGAACCTAGTGGAGGTAATATATATATTGGTTCGCTCGGAGTTAATGGGGTTACTCAAATAACATCCCGGGTGATAGATAGTGGTGATAGAAACTACAATGCAAAATTTTATGTGGATATACAAAAATCAGGAAGCAATTATTTAGTCGCGATTGCTCATGAAAAAAGTTGTTCATCTTGGACGTGCACTGGGGATGGGGTAACATCGTATGTTTGGTTTTACAAAGTGTCAGGTGGTTCTGCAAGTCTAATGGCTTATTTGAGAAATTATAATAAAAATAGTGGTGACGACTACAATTTTCATAATGTTGGATGTTCACCAGATGCAACAAAATGCTATGCAGTGTCTTTCTGGAGGGATTACTCTGATGGCGATTATAAATATCTGTTAACAAAGTATACAGTCGATCTCAGTGCATCCAGTGTGACACTGGTTAACCCAGGAGCTGTAGATTTAGGCTATTCTTGTGGTAACCCCCCCCTTGCAATATCAAATACTTATGTTGCATATGTGTGTTATTCACAGGTTTATGTATACGCACATGGGTCGGGAGTTCCCACTTCTGTAGTAAATCCGATCGCTGGAAACCCAAAGTTCATCAAGTTTTCTCCGGATGGCAGTAAACTTCTTTTATCATTTAGCAGCGACCAAGGGTCTGATCAATATATGAAGGTGTACAAAATTCCAGACGGTACTTGTATCGTTGGTCCAGATCCAGAGTGTACAAATAGTCTATGATAAAAAAAATTATATGTATTCACATTGTTTAGGTATAACTGCGTATTGATTGTAATTATCTGCATGTGGGTCTATACACCCTGGCTCAAATGACTCAGTTCCATTGCAGGTTAACGATTCATTAAAAATGTCCCAACTCCCAAAACTTTTCTTTATATCTGTTGCAAGTCTACATTGATCAGGATTGATTATATTTTCTTCTCCTGTAGGGCGACATTGTGTGTCGATTCCGTGGGTTCTCGTGTTTTGTATAGTGCTAAGCAATTCTGTGCAGCTCCGCTGCAATGATGCATGCACACCGCATTTTCCTTCTTTTTGGTAGCATGTCTGTTCAGTTAATTCATTTCCACATACACAGTCCCTCTTATCTAAATTTTCTTGTGGTAAGTATGTACACGTGCCATCGTCTTGTGGTTCTGAACACCGGGGTTCAATTATTTTATCTAAGCAAGTGTTGTGTTCGTCATCAAGGAATTCTCTGTTGCAAAAACATTCGTTGTCGAATACATCTTTGCACTGTGTTTCTGGTATATTGGGCATGTAGCTAAAGCATGGGCTATCAGGCTGTGGTTCTAGCGATTGAAGTCTAGTGCTGTTCCAATCTTCGTTGTAGTGCCTACATACTTTGACACCTCCTTCGTCTGTCACACAGAAATTATCACTTGGTCCTACGCACACACGTGCACAACGCCCAGAATCACCCACGCCGAGACATATTTCGTAATCTGGGTCGCAAACTTGTTCGCTACAAGCTGGTACACACATGCCATCTACGCATGCCATAGTACAGAAATCTTCTTCTTCACCACACCAGCAGTTGGTTTGACCTTCTCTTGAGCAGTATTCCTTTAGACACCCGTCTTTTAAATAACCATCTAAGCACTGGCGGTCAGTAAACCTGAAGATCTCGTCGTAGGATGTTTCTCTGACAGCTTGTGTAAACATGTATTTCGGAGCACTCACTGTGGGGTAGATAAATGGATATATACGATGGAATGTACGATGAATACAGTGCTCTTTTGCATATCCACAGCTATGTAGTTTCCATTCTTTGTCCAGTGCAAAATAATCATTTGGGACAGGTAGACATTTGGATTGTCCGTGCCAATCCACCATACTGAGTCTCACATGTGTACGATTATATTGGTCCCAATCTTTCCAAACGCGTATCGTTTTATCCTTACCTCCTGTGATAATTTCGGCGCCCCATGCCACAGATCTTATGCCTTGGTATCCATAGATTCCATGCCCATATGCTTCTATATTATCTCTATACCTTGAAGGAGGCATCTGGCGACGTAAAGTACGATCTATATTCCATATCTGGATGTCGTCACCGACAGATACGAAATACTGACCATTTGGTGAAAATGCTAATGCATAGACATTTGAAGAAGCAGTTATGTTGGTCGAAATATTATTGATGTAAATGGTCTCCCTGGCAGCTGCAATAACAGTAGATCCTTTTATGACGACACTCGAGACATATGGTACATCAATGAGACAGGTGGATGATCCATCTCCCAAATCCCATTTCCTTAGACAATCTTTACCGCCAGAAACAATAAAGTTACCCCATGCAACTGCGTATACTTCAGCTGGTACAGTGGTGTGCACTGTCACAGTCACGTTTTCATCAGTCACATTTTCATATGAGTGTGGTTCACTGTGATTTAAAGTTTGAACTAGTTCACCAGCTATATCTTGTACTATCACGGACCCATCTGAACCACCAGATACGATTTCGGTACCATCTGGTGAGAATGCAACTGAATTGACTTCCCTATTACCGAATATATTCTCCCCGTGGTGAGTAGTTGTCCAGATCAAATTGCCTAGACTGGACCACATAGCCACAGAACCATCACTGGACGCCGATACGATGGTTCCATCGGGTGCAATGTCTACAGAATTGATTGAACCAGACTGACCATTCAATGCAATATATGTTCCAGTTTGTTTATTCCATAACTTGAGTGCTTGACCACCATCGTAACTTCTACCCCCCGATACAACCGTGTCACCACGATTAGCGAGGGCAGATACCTCTCCCGCGTGCGCTACATTCGTCACCCAGGGTAGATCAGCCTGTATTCTCGCTTTTTCAATGTCCCAGTCGGGTCGGTATATATATTGTTTTGATCCATATATAGATTCGCTGGGCTGTGACGTGTAGCGTACTAGATTACTACCTCTCCACGTGTCTCGAATACCAACATAACGCTCTGCATACTTACCGTCAAGTATATCACCATATGTGTGTGTACCGAGATCGCATTGGGATTTGTGTGTACCGTCACAGTATTCGTAGTCGTCCTTCTCGGGATGAAGATCGTAGACATTTCCGTCTTCGTTACATTTTACACACTCTTCGTCCTCTCTATCGTTTGTTTGTCTGTACCATATGTATCCAGGTTTACAACCTATGATTTCTTCTCCATTGCATACTTCGTAATCTGTACAATTGATGGCTCGTGTCCTATCATTGCTGACTTTTTGCCCCGGAGTATTCCATGTTGTTACAACTCTTGTATTAAGATTAATCACAGCTTTTGACCCAGAGTCGGCAATTTTGCATTCGTACTTGTTTGTTTCGTCTTGGTACGCGCCCCTCTCCCCAGCAGGGTGATATAGCCAATGGTCGCAGTGTGTGGTGTAAGGGTAGCTGTCAGTACCAATAGTCACACCTGCAGGGTTTTGGACATCCATAAAATGTCCCTTGGGTACACTAACTCTGAAGCAAGAGTTTTCTGCTCTTCCGTTATTCGATTGCAATCTATTATACTCCCAACCTGCAATCATCCCCGGTGGACATTGTACACAGCGTTGTTTTTGTTCAATAAAGTTTACTGGACACCTTTGACACGTGTAACCACTGCATGTTCCACTGTAGTATGCAAGGACATCTGCTTTAATATCTGAAGAGCCGGTTACATCAGGTATTTCTCCTTTGAGTTTGGGTACATACCCACTTTTACATCTGAGAAATTTGGTATCAGAGTATACTTCGTTGTCTATGTAGTCTATGCCATCTTGTGAATGGATGGTTGGGAAATAAGCATTACCTTTATTGTGGTGATATTTTTGTAGATGCGTTGCAAAGACAGTGGGTTCATATTCGTCTATGAATAGGTTGGTGTAATCGAGCTCAAACTCGTCTCCCAAACATCTCGTGTGTCCATCCGGTGATGTTTTGCCACCAGGGCACTCTGCACATTGAGTATAACTGCCTCTGATAAAGGGTATAGCATATTCGGTAGCGTGATTATACACAGTGTTCTCCCATTTACTATGTACCAATCCGTACCCTTCTGGGCATGTGTTTGGGAACGAATGTGACTCTGTACACGATATACTATTAGATATGGGTGTATTTGGCAAATGACCACATACACGATTAATATAAGTGTCTGGTGGTATTATATCTCCAGATACCATGACTCTAGTCAAGAATTCATGTGTAGGGATTTCATTCAAAACCCGGGCTTTGTCTAAATAGTACGATGTGTCTGAAATCGCCAAGGCTCTACATGGTATGGTAGTTAGATGAATGTTGACCCCACCTCCTGTTAGTTTTCCATCCTTGAATACATCTATATAGTCTGTAGCGACAAGCTTTTTACCACCATTGTCTTGGGTGTATGGAGTACCATCTGCTTTAAAATACTCGACAGTGTCTTGTTTTCCAATAAGGTATGTACCATCGTAGTAGTAAGCAGGATGTCCACCTTTGTCGTGTAGATCAGTCCATCCATTATCCCATAGTTCTATTTTTTCGCCTGTGTTAATTGCAGCTTTGTTATTAAAGTTTACAATATCACCGTATTTGTTAGCGCTACCCCACATGCAATCTATTTTTTTAGTTTCCCATGGGTGTGACCATTCGGGGTTGAACGCCCTGCATTCATCTCTGGTAAGTCCCTCTCCCTTATCTCTGACCGGCAATGCCGAGTACATGCCCTTTATCGTTTCCCGCGAATACAAAAGTTCTCCTGTATGACTGTCCCACAGTCGCACAGTATTGTCTAAAGACCCAGATAAGATGCGCGACTCGTCCAGATAAAACGACACGTGGGTTATGTAGCCTGTGTGCCCTGTCAGATTCTTCAGTGAAGCCCCTGTACTACTGTCCCACACCCGGACAGTATTGTCATTCGATCCGGATACGATGCGCGTCCCGTCTGGTGAAAACGACACCGAATTCACCTCCACTGTGAGCTCTATTTCCAACAGTTCATCTCCTGTATTACTATTCCACACGCGTATAGTATTGTCGTCTGATCCAGTCACGACTTTGGACCCGTCTGGAGAAAACGACACCGATTTAAAGTGAATCTCGGTACCGATTACGTGGTGATTACCACTATCTGCTACAACATTCTCAGGGCGTTCCCAAATCTTCGCCCCCGACGATGCACTCCACATACGTACTTTGTCCTCGGACCCGGACACGATGCGCGACCCGTCTGGGGAAAAAGACACTGCTCCACCGTACCGCATATGTCCCTTTGAGTTTTCTCCTTGCAACCCATCTTTAAAGATATTGCCCTTAAAGATGACCAGTAGTTCAACACCTGTACTACTGTCCCACACCCGTATGCTGTTGTCCATATCCCCACATGAAGACACGATTTTGGTCCCGTCGGGAGAAAACGCCACCGTTACCACCTTTTGCGCTTCGTGTCCCACCAGATCCATCAGTTTACTCCCCGAAGCAGTGTCCCACACTTTCACACTCCCACCCACCGTTCCGGTCACGATTTTGGACCCGTCTGGAGAAAATGCCACTGCGGTCACCTCCCACGCCCCAGGATTGCCGGGTTGCTCCTTCAGACCCATCAGTTTCCCCCCGGATATCATGTCCATCACCATAGGGTCATCGTTCACAATGGTTAATATTCTAGGCGTACGGTCGTAGCATGTAGACTGTATAAGGGTTGGCTTATCATTTTCACATTGTTTAGTTCCCCATGATACAATTTCTGAGTTTGAGACGCTGGCTGGGATATCTCTAAAATCTCTAACCGTGCCGTTATATAGTGTACATTTCACTGCATGGTACCACACTTCGGTATCAAAAATTTCACTATATTCCTCGTACATATAACTTTTGACTACTGGGTTATACTGGCTGCAGTCGTTGTCTGTCTCTGCTAATATCGGTTCAGAAGTATAATCATACCACAATTCGCAGTATTTAGGTGTCCACTCGATTCGTTTACATGATTCGTATGGAACATTCGAGATAGTAGCCCCTTCTATTTTGCATGTACTGGTCCCTTCTTCTTTTGTTGTGTCTAGACATGTAATCGGGGATTCATTGGCACATGTTTGATCATCTATACCAAATTCGTGGCGGTCCCATTTTATACATGACGAATCGCTCCACTTTGCATCAAAATTGTTGCAATCATCCTCCTCGTAAGAGAATATACATCTTTGTTTTTCTAGAGACCATGCGGGTAAAAAATCTATACAGTCATCAATGCCATAGCCATCATGTATCACGTAAGTGTTTATAGAACATTTGTCTTCCATTATGGAAGCTAGAGAGTTACACTGCCATTCTGTGTAATCATGTACCTCACACAGTCCATCCTCCCATGACAGTGTTAACTCATCACAAAATGTTTTGTTGGCTTCCATTATATCAATAGTGTTTCCAACAGTTCCCTCAATTTCACACGCAGACTCCCCAGTAACGTTCCAATGTGCATTGAAATTATAGCAATCTGCTTTATCGAAATCGAATACACAACCAGAATCCCATACTGGTGCATCTAGGCAGTTTTCGATACCTTTACAATTGTTTTCCATTTTTGAAGCTAGATGGTTACACTCTGACTCTGTGTAATCCTTTACCTCACACAGTCCATCCTCCCCAGTAACGCTCCATGACAGTGTTAACTCATCACAAAAAGCTTCGTCTTCTCCTTCTATATCCATGGTGGTGTCGATTTTAGCGATTCCGTGTATTTTACAAATTCTATCAACCCAGGTACCAGAACTAATGTACAATAGCTCGGTTTTCCCTACACTTCTCGCAACCACAAGATCCATATCCCCATCATTGTCTATATCCACAAACGCGGGGACACTGAACTCATCCGCACGGGCGCCCCCATCAAATGGGTTGCCATATCTTCTCGTGTAAGAAGGATAGCCCATGAATCCCGTATCCTCGTAGTATTGGAGATCTCCGCCCCCTACCACAAGATCCATATCTCCATCACTGTCTGTATCCACAAACGCGGGGACACTGCTGAATTCCACAGTAATCCCAACAAACGGGTTCACCTCTCCTATCGTGTAATAGGAGTTGTTCGGGCTGCCCGTATTCTCGTAGTAGATGAGATCACCCTCCCATCTCCCGATCACAAGATCCATATCCCCATCATCGTCCGTGTCCACAAACACAGGGGCACTATTGGATTCCACATCGACCCCATCAAACGGGTTCACCTCTCCTCTCGTGTAACTTGCATGGGTTGCATTGCCTGTATTCTCGTAGTAGATGAGATCACCCACGCTTCTCCCAATCACAAGATCCATATCCCCATCATTGTCCAAATCCACAAACGCGGGGACACTGGAGGATCCTACATCGATCGCAGCAAACGGGTTGAGCGCACCCTCTCTTCTCGTGTAATTTGAATGGTTTGCATTGCCGGTATTCTCGTAGTAGGTGAGATCACCCTCCTTTGCCCCGATCACAATATCCATATCACCGTCAGTGTCTGTATCCACAAAAGCGTGGACACTTCTGGTTCTTATATCGACCCCATCAAATGGGGTGGGTTTACCCTTGCTCGTGTAAGAAGGATTGCTTGTGCTGCCGGTATTCTCGTAGTAATTATGTGTGTTAGTGGTGGGGAACACAGCTGCACATGCCCCATATACACTTTCAAATCTGGGGTCGTATTTGTAGGTGTCGTTTACATCAAAATTCGTCCCATAATTATTACCATAAAGTTTTATTTTACCTGTTATCCTGTGCGTGGTAATTAAATCAATTCCGAAACCACCATCCATATTCGCAAATGCTGGTGTGATGGATTCTCCTAAGTCGATATCGTCTAGCCCGAAGTCGTCAATGTCTAACAGTTGATACAATAAATTTTCATCGGATGCATATGCATGTCTAACCCTGCCACCATCTGCAATGAACAGATCCACGTCTGAATCATAATCTAAGTTTCCAAATATGGGTTTGGCAAAAGTTCTTAAATTCCCTACATGTTCAAATTTATGTTTGTAGACATTTTCAACACCTTGGATTATTTCGTTTATGACTTGTGGTCTGACTTGCCAATTTTCTTCACATCCAATGGAACTGCTAATCGATGCATCCCTTTGTTCTGAGATAAGATTTTCTTTTTCACCCAATTGGTTGTAATTTATAACACCATCTGACTTTATTCTTTCAATAATACCATTGTTTAGCGCAGAGTATGTCTCACCCTGTCTCATATACCTGTATGTTGTGATGTCGCTAGTATCTGTAATCTCATGCAGATATAGGTTATTGGGGCTATCGGCGAACATGTCTACCCCCTTGTATTTTATGGGTTTGAAGTCCCGCTCTATGGGTATCAAAGCTCTCCCATCACTGTAAATGAATCTACCTATAGGATTTTCCTTAAACATATCTTGCTGTGGTTCAGTCAATATGTCCACTGGGAGTTTGACATGAATTCGTTTTTCCTCTTTCCGGATTGCTGTATTTCTAGCTCGCACAACTTTAATAACAGTAGCCCTATTAGTGTTAGCAAAGAAATTTGCAGTTCTCCCTGTTTTGGTTTCTAAATCATACGCTTTGTCGTTAAAAATGAAATGCTCATACTCCAACTCCATCATGCATCCGAACGTATTCAGGTTTCTATTTAATCGGACAGCTTCTTCATCCATAGTGACCCAGTTGTTATGATACCAAATGTTATCATAATAATCGGTAATATTGTTTTTGATGACTGTAGCAGCTACATGACATTCTTCCATAGACATTATTGGCTGATACAAATATATGTATTCATCACTTGTTTGATTCGGTTTTTTATCGAATGTTGTGTATATGTATTCGTCGCCTTTAAAACATACACATTTATATTCGTCTGTACACATGGGTTCAAATGAAGGATCTCTCCCGTAATTGTTTTCGTAGTTGTAACCGTAATAACCTTTGTTCTTTTGAACGATATGAAGATTTGTCTTAAAATCTTCTCCTCCTTCTGGGACCAAAGAGACGCCATATGGAATGTACGCGTGTTCAAAAGGTGTCACTGTGTGCTTTACATACTCGAATTGTGTGTTAATGCTTCGAACTCTGTCTTCCAATTGAATTGTATCTTCATCGTACACAATATATTGTTGTTTAAACATGGGTCTTATTTTTTTTCTTCCAAACACGTCTTTCTTTATTTGCCCCACACCATCGGCATAATCAACGATGAATTGATCATACATACTTATGTTATAGTTTTTGTACAGATTCTCAACGAATGCTTTTATGTGTGCATTTGATGTTTCATGCAATGCATAGATAGGTGATAGACCGAACATCTCACACTTTTCTTCTGAGATTATCGATATGGGATACGAATAAGCGGGTTTACCAGTATATGGGTGTTCGTTTAATGTATCACGTACCCCCATGTCTTCTATAGAATACAGGTAACTATCGTGTACCTGTAAATAATCTGGTGGATCTTGTTGAACGAAATTATAGTCTCTCCTTAGAGAACTATACGGACTATATAGTGTAAGGACACTATCTGATATCTCACAGTCATCTTCGTAACATTGACTTGCTTTAGTCATCAGATAGTGTTCGTCAACTTGTATGAGTGGAGGAAAATATGATTGATCGTAAGCTATACACAATCCATCTTTCCAGAAATGCGTAAGTGGACAGTTTATGAATTTTTCCACAGATGGGTAATTCAGTCGAATTTTATGTCTGTGTACGTATGTATGTTCGCACGATTGTTCTGATGGTCTTGTCATGAGATGTTCGGCTGAAAATGCAGGGTTTTGTGACATACATATGTTCACGTGTAAACCAACAGGGTTAATAGATTCCGACGATCCATCTACAGATACAACAGGTGGTTCTACCCATCGCATCCTGCCTTTACCAATTCCTAACTCAAGTGCAAAATTTAGAAATGATGCCAAAAACCCCGAAATAGATGTGTAAACCATCGCATCGAACGCTCCTGGCACATATACCATTGTCTGACCATTCCACAGTGTTCTATCCCAACCCGTCCCCCCTGCCGCAGTTGTTTTAGAATCAAAATTTGTAGATCTGAACGCAGTGCCCCGTACACCAGTGCCGAATGTAGTAACCTCTATTGAAACTGAACTCCATTCGTACATGCCATACTTTCCTTTGGTTACGGTAGTCAGGTCGTTATCAAGTGAGTGCCCAGTAGCTTTCCTATTAAATGGACAAGGACTATTTCTACAATAACCTAGTTCATACCAATAGTTTTCTATCGTTACACTGCCTAATAAATGTATTTCCTGCATAATTTCAAATAAATGTTTCCTTGCTTCATCTTCTGGATATAACCCAGTGACCTGATCTAATGGCGGTGGGTCGTTATTGTTTACAGTACCTACTGTCCTTTGAATACCAGGTTGTTTCAAAAACCTTCTGTATGCTGCCCACCGTCGTTTAGCTCCTCCAAACCTGTGAGCAACTTTTAACAGACGTGCCTGTTTTCTTGTTTGGGATTGCTCAACCATATCTTTTCTCCACGTATTGTAGGTTATATTGTTTAATTCAGTTATGACTTTCATTTCATTCATTTCGTATGATGCGAACACTTCGTCGAAATCTGTAGCTTTTATTATGTCATCTCCCCTTTCTCTTCTACTAGCATGCCTTTGCTGTGCACGAATTCGTCCGTACTTGGAATTTTCGAGCAATGTTTGAAGTTTAACTTTTTCATGTTCCTTGTTCAATATACGCCCTACATGGGTCCTATGTTCCATCCTTACAGCGTATGTCAAACCTTCTAAATAACCCGCACGCATCTCTTCCATAGAACGTAGTTGTTTGTATTTGAACATCTGCCTATTAGAGGCTTTTATGAAAGCATCGATGTCACCGTCTTGTGTTGCGAGTCCTAATGCGTGTATTGTACTGTGACCGTATTGCTCCCCAGGTCTATGTGTTGCAAGTCTTGCTGTTGTAGGGGTTGTTGTTACCTGTTGCTTGGCTCTTGTCCACCGCGCCCGAAAATCAGACAGTTTTGTACGAGCGCTCTGCATTATTGCTCTGACCTTAGGTGGTTTGCCCAATCGTCTTAATGTAGTCAGTTTCGATGCATCTGTAGCATATGTAGTTTGAATGTTATTGACATGTCCGGTACGCCTTATTGTGGTGTATGGGCTATTCAATCCATTTTTCAAAAATTTCATTCTCCTTTGACGAAGCATTTCATACTTAGCCTTCCTATTAGGGAGCAGTCTGTTAGCCTTCCGTTTAGCCTTTTGAATCTTCTTCATTGCTCCTCTAGCTTTTCTTTCTGCGATAGATACACCATTGATTTTTTTGGCTTGATGGCTTAGGTCTTCACCCAGAGCTGTCAACCTTTCAAACGCCTTTTTCTTAGAAGCTGACAATTGTTTTGCATAGTTCCTAGCGAATCGCCATTTTCTGAATTCCAGTGCTAAGCTCCGAGACGCCCTTTTAGCTGTCGCCAAAAACCACGTTCCAAAGACTTTTCTTTTTGCCCTGATAACACGAAAACCTTTTTGTGAATAAAAAATGCTCCTGGCTAGTATATCAACTAAAAACATGCCAATCTTAGCAAGTGCAACTCTTGCTTTTTGGGCAAAAAACACTGCACCATTAAACAAACCCTTTAATACGCCACTTCCAACCCAAGCCAGCCCCCCTCCAATAGTTCTTGCAGCCCAGCTCACACCATGTGCAAATTGTGCCATCCTGAGTAACCCAGCGTTTAAACCGACTTTTTTCGTTAGACTTTTGTACGCCATGCCCTGGACATCGGAAATATCTCCTCTAATCCATGCTTTCCTGTCTGCCGCCTTTAAAGGGTTGAAGTTAGGCAAATTCATACTCTGCACAGTATCAGACATAGCTCTAGAATATTTTGCTTTTCCTAGTGCAAACTTGATTTTATAGATTCTCTGTTTAGCTTGTCTTAACCACCTCCTGGCTAATTTACTAGTTGCACCACCAATCTTTTTTGTAGCTTTATTTTTTAAAGCCGAAACCGACCCCACGGTTCCGCTGAATGCCAGGGGGGACGCAGCTGCCTTTGCTCCAATCATCACAGCCCCTTCTTGGTGGATATCGTAACAATACGACATCTTAGTTTGTTTAGAGTACACTAGTGTAAATCCCTGTAACTCCAGTGTGACATGCGAAAAGCCTATATCAACTGGGACTATAATAAGCGGCACAGCAAAACCTCTATCTTGTTTTTCAATATCCTTAGCCCCGAATAAACACAGATCACTACCACCACATTCTTGGTCTGCCCAAGTTCTGAGGGCTACTTGACCTTGAACAATTTTCTCCTGTAACTCATTCATATTTGATGTTTCTACAGCATTTAGTGAGTCCTTTGCAGTTCTGAGATCTCGTTTACACATGTAGCTTGGACTCGAAACGTCTACCTTCGGAGATATATTTGTCCAATCGCCGACAGAACGGCTGTAATGATCTATGAATCTGAATGGCACATAATATTGTTTCCAGGTACAATCTTCTTGTATAGTATTCGAGCAGAATGCGCTTTTGAGATAATTGTGAATATCCATAGCATCTGCCCATGGGTTTTCGTCGATGTAATCTTTCAGAGTTTTACCATCCATTGTTATGGTGTAAAATCCAAATAAGTCAAAATGGTTGAGTAAATCAGTGCCTTTCCAAAGGTTATCATTATTATAATAATATTCTAAATCTGGTGCTTCCTTTTGGTACTTGGAGTAGTATATTTTGTTTCCACATATGTAATATAGCGGCTGTTGTTCGTAATTTTGCCACCATTTCATCATATCACTATCAGTCGTCCAGGGACTGTATGTATCTATGTGTTCCGAAGGCACATAATACTGCTTCCAGGTACAGTCTTTTCGTAGACTATCACGGCAGAATATGCGTTCGAGCTCATTGTGAATATCTTCAGCATCTGCCCATGCGTTTTCGTCCAGGTAATCTTTCAGAGTTTCACCGTACACTGATATGGTGTAAAATGCATCTAGGTCAAAATGGTTGACTAAATCAGTGCCTTTCCAAAGGTTATCATTTTGATGATAATCTAATAAATCTGGTGCTTCATCTTGGTACATAGAGTGTTGGTAGTTGATTCCACCCTCTCTCTGACATTCATATTCGAAAGGGGTATCCCACCCATAATCTTCGCATTCACCACTCATAGTAGCATAACTAAACCCATAACTAGCAACATTGTTCCATTCTTGACATGTCTCTGGCTTCTTTCCATTTGAATAAATTTCGATTTCTTTTAGTATGCGTGCTACAGATGCTCTCGGAGTTTCATCGTTTCCATAAGCAATGACGAATTCGTCGTCTTCGTGGTCTCTGACTGGGTATTCGGTGCCATTATATGGCAGATCACACCAAATTTCATTCTCTTTTATGTCCTTTTTAGCGAGATCCTTTACCCCCGAGAATACCCGATTTACGGAATACCCTTTCATAGCTTTGTCAAATCCGTTTTCCTTATTCCAATAATGGAAACTAAATGACCTCTTATGACGCCTGGGTAGTCCTAAACTATAATACAGACAATGATCTTTGTATAGATTTACCATAATGGTAAATATTTCTTCTGTAGGATATTCAAACCTATTGTATCTATTTGCGGGTGAAACTAGCTGGAGATCGGGTTTTTCTGAGTGGCGTATTATATTAGTGTCTAGAGCTTCTATGTTTTCTAGAGATAATTTTCTAATCACTTGATAGTCGTCTTCATTTAATTCATCCTTTTCAGGGTCAACAGATTTCGAGTTTAACCACCCCAAAGTTTTCACTGGCATGTATAAACACACATCCTGTGAAATTACAGCTCGGGGGTTGTAATTGAGTGCCTCTTTATCTGTACACCCAGCATAGTAACAAACACTTTCATCGGACGTTCTAGCATTAGAGTCGTAATTCTCTGCTTCTTCGTCTGTACACCCGGGTGGTCTACATATTGGTACTGCCTCGGAACCCTGTTTTATCGCAGTTCCGTCAAGTTTCACATGTGTTCCGTCAAAACCTTCAGGACACTTTACAAATATATTCATTGAATGTGCTTTAAGCACATTGTCAACGCCAGTATCATCCAAATATTTTTGACTAACTGTTACTTCTTTTTTGTATTGACCTATTCCTAACATGGAAATAGCATCGCCTGTTGCTCTATAGCTGGTGATCTCCCAGTCTGGAGAGCCGGGGTGCGCGCATGTATACGCTGCATTAAATATAATAACCTCTGACTGATAATTATCTTTAAATAAGTGATGTAGTTCAACAGCTAACCCACCACCAAGGCTGTGACCTGTAAAAAAAAGCTGTGAAATAACAGCAACATCATCAAAGTAGTCTTCAACTTGCTGTTTAGTTCTTAAATATCTGTCACTGTTTACTAAATTACCAGCTCCGAGAATGGCATCTGTAGTAACATCACGCAATGCAAAAGTGCCTCTGAAGCAAACTACATAAACAGACGGACTATCGAGTCTCTGATATATCAACAGTTCGGGCGAAGAATCTGATTCACCCTCGTTGTTTACGTAATACTTTGAGTGTACGAGTTTATATGATGCTTTATCCTCTGTCATATCTTGAACATCCCCTGCCTCATCAAGAAAAGCGTAATTTCCATAATTATCAAGATAATCCTGTTCATCCGAATTGTAAGTCATCAATGACATAGAAGCATAAATCCTGTGTTCTTTAGTAATTGGGTAGTCTATTGTTTCACATAACCCATAACAGTCGTGTCCAGGACACCAGGGTACATATGAGACCTCTGCCCCTGCCTTCAACATCATTGACAGTGACAATGTAATCACTAATGCAATTATCATTTAAGTTACATCTTCTTATATAAATACACGCCAAACCCATTATACTTTTCGATAATATAAACAAGTCATAACATATCATAAATGACACTGATTTTGTGCCTTCTAGTGTTGGTGTCATATGCTGCTGCTGATGAATATCACGACAATTATGATCCATACATTGCTGGAGGCTCTGGATCTGAAAGAGGGGTATGTAGTGACGATACACCTTGTATTCTAGGCAAGTGTGAGACAAATCGTATACCAGACATTTATGAAGGTCTGACTGTACATGTTGTACCCATATGTGTATGCCATTCTGATACAGACTGCAAAGAGGGCAGATGCATGTATGATATGAAAGATATGGAAGGTGAAGATATATATAGGTGTAGAAACGACATGGGGTCATGTGAAGATTTTAGTAAGAATGGAGCTGAAACAGACGTAGATTGTGGGGGTCCGATGTGTATACCATGTTCTGGTTCCCAAAAATGTTTAACAGATAGTGATTGTGCATCTGGTACTTGTCAGGAGTACTTGGGTGATATGAGATGTATAGGGTGTTCCGATGGTCTTTTGAATGGGGGGGAGTCTGATATAGACTGCGGTGGTGACTGTGAACCATGTGGGGTAGATAAAAAATGCAATCAATATATTTTAGAAGACGATGCAAAACTGTATGAAATGTCTGGTCAAGCATCACAGTATGAGTTGGATGCAACTGTCAAGTTTTTAAGAAAAATAAGTCATGGACATTGCAAGTTATGGTATGCAGAAGGGACGAATAATACATGGAAAAAGGACGCTTTACAAGATAAATTACGTATAGCGCGTACAGTAGCACAGCACAGACACGATAATAGTTGGGGATTCATGCAATATGATGAAGGGTGTCCAGCATGGACAGACTCAAAATGCACTATGCGTGGTGGTTATATTGTGTATGGTGTACAGCTGAGTCAGGACCAAAGTCTTCAAAGTTCAAGTACGTCTGAAAGGTGTGCGGAGCGAAGTATGATGTTTCTTACAGACAGTGGAGAAAACCCGGATAATATTGGTAACTGTATTACATCCAACTACATACATTTTGATAATATTAGTTATTCAGAATGCATTGATAAACAGCTGGGTGTAAATAATTTTGTGGATACCATATGTATGGTTGATAATCAAGAAGTGTTTGGACGCTTAGAACAAGTTTGTGCATCTCAAATTACTTTTGACATTTATGGTGGCGTATCTATTCCAGATTTAGATTGTTTTATGGACCAATATGTTGGTGAAGAACTTGATAAAGTGATCTCAATACTTTTTCCGCGCATGGTGGACTTCCCTACAACATCTTTGCCATTCATGCCTAATAAAATAATGAATTCTTCAGAGTGTGCAGTTCACTGTAAGGCAACGTACAATTCTGTCATGTTTTACATGGCAGATGACCGCTGCGGGTGCTGTGACCCACGAAGTGATCAGTGGGGCGGTTTACTCGACGATAGATGGCAGGAGTCAGATTATGTTGTGGTCTCAGAGTTTCTATCAGGGGAATTATATTACGAATTCCCAAATGGGAAATTTACAGATTATTCCTTATACTACACTGCGCTTGTAAATATGCCTAGGTATAACGCAACGTGTAAAAAATTTTCAATTGGTCGCTCACACCCCATGACAGACACAGCTTGTACAGAGTATTGTCAAGAGAATCATCAGGGAACCTATAGTCGAAATGATTTAGCATGTGAGTGTATAATGGACACCAAGCAGAATATGGCTGAACGTCCTCATTATTCCAAGTTATATGATCTCGAAATGTATGAACAAAAATGTTTGGATCACTGTGAAGCACGATACCCTAGTGTATCTGTCGAGGTAGCATACATAGACTTGGTATGTTCGTGTAGGGAAGTACACAAAACTCAATTTGCAATATCAGAACAATTATGCTATGATTCGTGCCAAAATCCCACAGAATGGACAGATAAATCATGTCGTACCGGAGTTACAGATATTTCTGGAATGTCAGATTATGACTGTTCTAGTCTTGGTCCAGGTGTGTATGATGATCCATCTAAAAAGTGTTTTTTTAATGATGGTTCGTTTATAATATCATATACCGATGATTGTTATCGATGTCATTTACCAGGTGGTATTGTTTCTACTACTGTACCTATTATAGAATGCGAGTATGTTCTCAATGGTTGGGTTGAATCTGGTTTCCACAGCACCGATCCTTCAACATGCAAACTGTTGGACAATAGTATTGTATATGGTCTGAGTAGTTATGAATGCAGTCAGCTTTTTACATGGTCAGACACAAAGTGTGAGTTTTCAAATGGCGAATACACAGAGGGTCTTACAAAATCTCAGTGTAGTGAAAAGCAGCGCGAGTCTGTTACATTTTTTATGAAAGATGGCTCATGTTTCTGCTGCAGCGATTACGATTGCGAAGACAAGTGTTCTAAAACAAATTTGCTGTTTGATAATGTTTATGAGTACACGTGTAGGTCATGTTCAGATGGCGTGAAGAATGGGGGGGAAACAGATGTTGACTGTGGTGGAGACATCATTACAGGCTGTGACAAATGTACTGGTTCAAAAGCCTGTGGTATAGATGAAGATTGTCAGATAGGGGGCTGTGTGAATGGCTTTTGCATTGATTGCAATGATGGGGTGAAGAATGGAGACGAATCTGACGTTGACTGTGGTGGTAGTTGCACTGGTTGTACTAGAGGCACATTGTGTGTTTCTAATTCTGACTGTGATGGGTATTGTGATCAATATTGTGAGTTGAACTCTGTAAATTTCTATGATATTACAGAGAGTGATTGCACCTCTTCTTATACACCAAGCAGATGTTATATCAAGGATGCAGTGGGGAATATAAATGTAATTCAATCTGGAGGAACAGAAAGTGGATGTCCTTATCACTACGATGAAAGTATTTGTGTGTTAAATGGTGAGATTTCTTACAATGTCCATGCTGACGACTGTGTAGCGGTTTTTCATAGGATATGTGAAAGCTGTATAGATGGTATCAAGGGATCATCTGAACCAGAGACAGATAAGGGTAAGTATTGTACTAAGGTAGGCTTGTATGGTCTCTGTTATTTGGATGAGGATTGTGTATCTGGGATGTGTGGTTCTCCTCAGTGGTTAGACGCTGAGTGTACTCTACGCAATGGCACTACAGGACACGGAATTTCAATTTGGGACTGTGCAGAGATGAGTATAACATTTGTTTCGGATGACCAACCCCCGACTAGCGATAGTTATGGAGATTGTATTCTATCAGATGGTACAATTGTTCGAGATATTAAGCTTAATTATTGTTTACTTAGACAGGAGGATGTGGATAATTTTTATATCCATACCAAATGTATGTCTGGTAATGAATTAGTGTATGGTTTAACAGAGGAATCGTGTGAATCTGGACACAAAAAATGTCATGAATGCCTCGAAGACATCCAATGCCCATTTAAATGTCATAACGGACAGTGCATTGATAACACACCGGGTCAATACATGGGTACATCATGCCCTGCTGGGACATATGATCATGACTCGGATGCTGAAACGAGATGTGAATTTTGCCCAGCTGGGTATTCGAGTAATGCAGGTGGTGTAGGTTTGAGTAGTTGTACACTTTGTGGGGAAGGAAAACAGTCTGTGGCAGGAGGGGTGTGTGTAGATTTAAGATGTGATATCCACGATGCATTGCCAGCGTCTCCTGTGTGTCATGGTGAATGCGAAGTTGTTGACAATGAATACACATGTACAAACTGCACAGGAAAGTGGTATGGTCCAAAATGTCAATACCATGCCGACTGTGCCCCCGGTCAGGTGTTTGCTGAGACTACATGTGTTTCCTGTAATGTTTGGTCATATGGAAATCTGCACTGCACAGACGGATCTCCTTGTGTAGATAACCCATGCAATGGGGGGAAATGTTTGGATGTGTACCAGCAGTTGGGTGAAGACACATGGAAATGTCTCTGTCCACCCGGAAAATATGGGGATCTATGTCAATATGATGGTTACAGTCATTTCGAGAATGTTGATACTTCCGAATGCAAAGATGAATATTATGGCGATAAATGTCAATTTTCATATGAATGTTCGAGTGGGAGTGACCTTAGAGTAGGGGGGTGCATACCCACATGTGAGGAAAATACCAAAACTGATACATACACGTGCATGTGTGGAGACGACTTATTGCAAGGGGACTTCTGTGTAAATGGTACGAGTTATTCTATTTGCAGAACGGGCGCTACAGACTGTTACATGCCAACATGTCGTGAGGATACCTTTATAGACCAACATTCGTGCATGTGTGGTGATGAACTCTTAGGAGGTAACATGCCATATTCTGCAGAGAATAAGTTCAGTTGTCAAACATCGAGTGGTGTACATTATTACATTCCAATGTGTACAGCCAGCATAACCTCAGAAACAACAGACTGCAGACAAACTGAAACGTGGTGTACAGGCAACTGTTATATGACAGGAACTACTTTTGGATTTTATTTGGGGAGCAACCCAGTAAACAATTTTATTTCTGGCTGTACAACAGAGGGACATGCAAATACAAAATCAAATGCACATTACTCCGAAGAATGTGATTCTAAAATAAAAACTTGCACTGCAAATGCAAACTGTGAAGAGAATGAGGTGTGTAAAAATGGATTGTGTCGCGATAACTTTTGTATAGAAAGTTATTATGACATTAACACGGACAAGTGTATTCGACATTCAACCTGCGAGGCTGGGTATGGTTCAAACGAATTAACCTTTCATGAAGATAGTGATTGTGTACCATGTACAAATTATACATATAATGAAGGAAATAGCTCTACATGTACCCCATGGCGCACTTGTGACACTGAGACCGAAATTGAATACATTGGAGATGTAGAAACAGACACGGATTGTATAGCCAAGCAAGACTGTAATATAGGTTCGTATCAGTTCGGTGACGGGTGTATACAGTGTAATGGATATGTTCCACGACCTGGGTTTTGTGAACCTTTCACTAACTGTAGTGTTGATAGTTATGTAATGTTACCTATAGGGTGGAGTGGTACCTTTGATGGCACTTGCGAACCTAGAAAAACATGTGCACCTGGTACTACTCCTCTACGTAGTTCGGACGTAACTGATGATACTTTCTGTGTTCTGGATACACTGGATAATTGCATTCATCCCGGAGTGGAATATTCTGATATTTCACATGATGACCGTCAACTGTTGTTTTATGGAAAGCTCGGTATGAATAATGCTATTATTCCTTTATTACTGTGCGATGGTGAAAATTTACAATTTACAGTTCAGAACCGTACAGACCCAGTTGTGGTTTCCAATAATATCGCAACTACAGGTTTTTTTGCATACAATTTTAGCGCATCTGTCGAAGGAGTATGTTCTAAAACACGTACGTCAGCAGATTGTGTGTCTGTCTATGTAAATGATGTGATATTTGACTCTTGTTTGACAGAGTTTGGGGAATGTGAATGTTCTGGATGCATTCATGGCATTTGTAATAATGAGTCAGTGTGTGAATGTACGAACATACCAAATTCGCAGCTTCGAGCTACAGGTGATCGCTGTGAAAAGGTTCCGGACTGCACCCAGTGTGTGAACGGAGAATGTGAGATTGATATGAGATATTGTAATTGTGATCCAGGCTGGGAAGGAGTACTATGCGATACTAGTTATGACGACTGCACTGTTGATTCATCACCTTGTGGAAAGACGGGTGACTATGGATTGGGGACATGCATCGATGGACATCTTAATTACACATGCAATTGCATTCAATTTGCTGAAAAAATTACCCCCCTCGAGGGTACTGGTTTCGAACACTGTGCATACAAGTGTCTGGATTATTGTGTGAATGGTTATTGTATAGAAGAAAAAACAACAAAGATGAGACAATGCGTATGCAATGATGGGTATACAGGTCTTAACTGTGATGACGAAAAAGAAGCCTGCGATTGTAGTCCTATGCAAAGGTGTGTAATCCAGAATGGAACTTCTGTGTGTCAATATGGTTGTGATACAGAACCATGTGTGCATGGTGTTTGTAGTAACATGACTGGTGGGGATTTCGCGTGTAACTGTACAGCAGGTTACAAAGGCGAAACATGTAGCGAAGAAATAAACGAGTGTGACCTTAACCTATGCGAAAATAATTCAACCTGTATAGACCAAGTGAATGACTTTAGTTGTGCATGTGGGGAAGGGTTTACTGGAGAATATTGCCAGATAGATATATGTGATACTAAACACTGCAACAATGGTACATGTTCTGCTGGTCAATGCATATGTGACAACGGTTATACTGGGAACTTCTGTCTTCAGAATGTGAACGAGTGTGGTGATGATCCGTGTGGTGTTGGGACCTGCACAGACACAGTTGGTTCATATACATGCGATTGTCCATCTGGTTTCGTAGAAGCCGACGGAACATGTAATAATATCAACGAGTGTACCAATATCCCATGTGGGACTGGCGAAGGGGCTGGTGTATGTAACGACACACCTGGTTCATATACATGCGACTGTCCATCTGGTTTCGTTGAAGCCGACGGAACATGTGAAAACTTTAACGATTGTACAGAAAACGCATGCAACAGTCGTGGCACATGCACAGATGGTGTGAATGATTATACATGTGATTGTATTGATGGTTGGAAAGGCACCGAATGTGAGATAAATGAATTCCCCTGTAAAGATGTCACATGCAATAATGGCGCCTGCATACCAAATGTGACAACTCATGCGTCATCTTATCATTGCAGTTGTAATATTGGGTGGTCTGGTACAGATTGTTTACAGGATTTCAACAGCTGCGAACCAAACCCTTGTGGGGTGTTCGAGTGTATTGATCAGGATCCTAGTTCTCAAGAGCCTTATATCTGCAATTGCCCGGATGACATGGCATTCCATGATGGCGAGTGTGTGTGTGGTCTTGGAAAGGGGTTGAATACTAACTATCCTTCTACACAGACAGTGCAATACAATGGTCAGACCTTTGAAGCTTGTGTTGGTGGACCTGTAATAACAGTAGATAAACAAGGTGGTTATCACAATGTGTATGAAGATGGTGAATCTGTGTATGGAACTTTGTCCACTACTAATTTTATTGACACAGATGGTTTGCTTAATGCAATGCCTGGTCAAACACGAAGTTTCTATTGCAGTGCACACCCAACAGCAACATTTAAAGTCAAGTGCACACCCTCGTGCGAGACATGTTCTATGCCAAATTTCAATATGGACCACGATTTGTCACTGTGTGAGAAGCAAAAGTGTGATTCTGGGTTTGGGATCATTGATACAGGCTTTAACACTTCGAATAATAGTTCTAACTGTGAACAGTGTGTGTCTGGATACTATTCTGATGGTACTCACGAATGCAGCAATGTGAACGAGTGTTCAGACAACCCATGTGGTCTGTATGGTTCATGCAACGACACAGAAGGTAGTTATGAATGCATATGTGACAGTGGGTATTATGATATACAGGTTGGTAGTGACGGGAATGTAGATACATTTTGTATACTAACAGATGCCTGTCACACGCTAAACCCGTGTCTAAATGGTGGCTTATGCAACAATTTTGAGAATGAATATGGTTATACGTGCGACTGTGGTGCTGGGTGGACTGGTAGGGTCTGCAGTGATAGCGTGAATGATTGTGAATCTGATTCCTGTGATCATGGATCATGCATAGATGGACACCTGGGTTACACATGCAACTGTACTGGATCTGGTTTTGAAGGAGATAAGTGTGAGATTAACATAGACGATTGTGAATCTGATTCCTGTAATTATAGAGGCGAGTGTATAGACCAGGTAAATGGTTTCACTTGCGATTGTTATGGAAGATGGGGTGGTGATACTTGTGAAGAAAATAGTCCAATAGATAAAACCTGTCCGGACGGGTATGTGCGCCAAAATCAGATCTGTGTTGTTGACACTCAAACATTTGTTTCAGGCAGTGCTGATCCTAGAAATGGACATGCAAGTGGCACTGAAAGAGCAAATTTCAACATACGGGAAACACTCAAGGGTTTGGCTGGGTCGAACACACGGGGGTCAGGATGTAGACGAGAATATGGTTTGCGTCTGACGAAAGACGATTTGAGTGTGGCTACCAAAAACCTAGTTAACAGTGATATCAAGCGTAATATTAGTAAAGTTTTCAAAACTATGGCTTGGCAAAATGCAGCCGAATCGTATGACAATACAAATGACTGTCATCTGGATTTCGATTGTGCCGAAGAAGACGAATTTATGGTATTAGGCATCCAAGATGATGTTGGTTCCTGGGGTGTTGTGTGTGAGGGAACATCATTTCAGTGTCTACAAAAAAGAACTCAAACTGGGTATACACTTCATCAATGGACCGATTCTTTTGACAGTGGTACAGAAGTCTCTGCAGGTGATATTGCTGCATGTGGTAGAAATACAATACGTATCGGGTCTATAGAGGGGGTTTGTATAGTAGACCAAGACTGTGTAAATGCAGTTTCTTGTGAACCATCTGGGAATAGTTTCCAGTGTGTGTGTGGGGGTGGTCATTATCTTAATGGGTCAGAGTGTGTCATTATTAGTAATTGTGACAGCAGCGAGTATCAGAAGTCAGCCCCTACGACTACATCGGATCGCATATGCGAACCAATCACATATTGCAACTACACCACTCATTATAGGACTGCACTTGCTACGGATGTGTCTGATACGAAGTGTGCAGAAATTACATATTGTGGCGAGTCTCAATATACGTCTGCAGAAGCCACTGAGACAACGAATACACAATGTGCTGAGATCACATCATGCACTGTAACCCAGTATGAGAGTGAGGCACCGACTTCATCATCCGACAGACAATGTGTTGATCTTACAGAATGTACTACGACACAATACGAAAGTGAAGCACCGACTTTAACATCTGACAGACAGTGCACAGACCTCACTATATGTACAGAGGGGTATTTTGAATCAATTTCACCAACAGCTACATCAGACCGTGCTTGTGAAGCTGAAAACTGTATTTCTACACATGTTATATCAGATGACGGTCAATATGGTAAATATTACTGTAGACATGGAGTCATAAGTGGTACAACAGGTAATTGTAACTGTAACTGTGTGGATGGATTTACAGGAACAAATTGTGATCTGTGCGCTGCAGGGTACGGGGTAAAAGATAATGTTTGTGCAGAGTGTGAGTATCCCGAAGCGAATTCTGTGACATCATATGAGTCACCATGTGCAAACCAGACATGCATTGAAGGTTGGGGTGTAGTTAAAGATGGTTTTAATACCAGTTCTGACTCATCGGAAAATTGTGAAGAGTGTGATATTGGTGAAGCTTCTCCTCCAGGTAGTGGGGTATGTCAATTGGATTCAGATGGGGATGGAGACCCAGATGCAAATGACGATGATGATGATAACGATGGTGTCCCAGATGTGGATGATGACTTCCCAATCGACCCTTCAAAACACACTGCAACTGTATGTAACATCAATCAATATGAAACAGTACAAATACAACCGACCGTTGACCGAGAATGTGATGACCTCACTGTGTGCACAGAATTCCAGTATCAGAGTGTGGCACCAACATCAACATCAGATAGGCAATGTGCTGATCTTACAGTATGCAGTGTAACCCAGTATCAGAGTGTGGCACCGACTTCAACATCCGACAGACAGTGTACAGATCTTACTGACTGTACAACAACTCAGTATCAGAGCGTGGCACCAACTTTAACATCCGACAGACAGTGTACAGA
>JGI20158J14315_10000236_pt1 | contig 38608 bp, 37 predicted proteins | sample COG_08_FD_14315 | JGI IMG/M metagenome (IMG submission 14315)
GGGCTTTGGCAGCGGTGGCAACTGGCGCTTGAACAGCGTTAACATCAATGTCGCCTTCTAGATAGACTTGGCCGAGTGGCTTGATACGCTCTGCAACACTCAGGTTGTCGTTATAGCCAACATGAACAAGATTGCTAAAGAATGTTTTTGTGCCAAAAATAATAGCAAAAATAACGATAATGACTGCAACTGAGTTTTTAAAGTACATGATGATTTCCTGGTTTAGTAAGATATAATTCTCAAAGAGCAGAATTATATCAGAATGATTAAGAGAACACTATCAAATGGCGTTAAAGTATTAAAAATCAGCACTTGGTTAAGTGCTATTTTTTCTGTTTTGCTAATCTTGATTGTTAGCTTTTTTGTTATTTTTCCAAATTTTATCAAGGCGCCAATTGAGTCTGAATTGAGCGATATAACAGGGCTTGAGGTTGAGTTATCAGCGCTAAAATTTGAGTTTAATGATGGCAAAATTGTACTTAATGTTAATGAGTTGACATTTGCCCCTCACGATTCTGAGCAGGTATTAGCACAAATCCAAGGCTTGCATTGGAATATTCAACTTTCTAATTTTTTCGAAGATGTGTATCGTCCTCATCAAATTTATATCGACTTGTTGAAGTTAAATACAGATCAGCAAACCGGTGATTCTGATTTTTCTGTGAAAGGATTGAGTCGCTCTTTGTCATTAGATACGCTAGAAATGGCGAGTTTTTTCGAGTCTTTAAATATTGGCAAAACTTTAATCCAGGGCGAACAAGCATTTGAGATTGCCGCTTTAGAGATTGGTCGTGATGAGGGGCAATTGCTCATGCGCATTAGCGATCAAGCGATTGGCGATCAAACCGTTGATTTGGCGATTACTTTGTCTGTTGAGCAATTGGATCGAGATGGATTTTTGACTTTGCCAATGGTGATGAAAAACGAGGAATTTGCCCTACTTTCAAACCTTAAAATCTATCATCAAGATGGGCATGATTATATTGAGTTTTCTGGTTTTATTGAGCAAATGCAAGCAGCAAGTCTTGATCAGTATTTGTCAGCAGCCTTGGTTGGAGAGTCGACTAATCAGTGGTTGGCACGCGGATTTAAATCAGGAGTTGTGCAGGATATTAAACTTCATGCGCTTAAAAATATTTCACAAAATTTGCCTGTAGAGGCTAATTTATCAGCACATTTAACCAATTCAGAGTTGATTTTTAATGCTGATTGGCAGGCGCTTGAGCATTTGGATGCTGATATTACTACCAACGGTAAGGCGATCAATGTTTTGGTGAATAGTACAACGCTATACGATTTACCGCTAAGCAATATAGCTCTATCTATGGAGGATATGAGCCAGGCTGATCTGGATGTATTAATGACTGGCAAGATTGAGACTGATAGTACACAACTACTTGATTTTTTAGAAAAAGCGCCATTAGGCGAGTCTGTGCATGATGCGATTGAGCAGTTTAGCTTAGTAGGGCCACTCACTGGAGCGCTTGATTTAATCATTCCATTAGATGATCGGGCAGCTACTTTGGATATTGATTTGGCTGTTGTTGATAACCAACTAACAACCCTGGATGGCGCTGTGGTGGTTGAAAATTACAACTCCACTATTACTTTTCATGAGGATCAAATCCAGAGTAATGGTACAGGGGTAATTCGCGATATTCCTTTTGATATTCGCATTAATCCTGATAATAGAGCAGATGACAAAGATGCCTCTTTTGCTGTAGAGTTGATCAACAACGAGAATGATTTTGAGCTGCATATCACTCAGCGCCTAGACCAGTCTTGGCGCGCACGAGTAGAATCTGAAACGCTTAAAACAAATATAGAAATTGGCTTAACAGAAGATTTACCGAGCGTGAGGATTTTGGGTCTGCAGGCTACTACTTTTGACTCCCTTAAAGGAGATTGGAATATTGAGCCTCGCGATTTCCCGAGTATGTATCTAAGCGCTCATGGTGTGTATGTTGATGAGCAAATTGTGCCAAATTTTAGTGCCAAGCTAGAGTCAGCAGATAATGTGCTTAAAATTAGTGATTTAGCGATTGATGGAGTGGGCGTTGGTCAGCAAGATTTGCGTTTTAATGGCGCTTGGGTAGCTGGAAAAACCGGACTAATTGCCAAGGCTAAAGGCGAAGCTTTAAGTGAATTTTTAGAAAAAATGAATATTGATGAAAAAGTCAATGGTGGAAAGTTTGATTTTGATATTCGTCTGTTTTGTGATTGTGCCCCTTGGAATATGAGCCTTAAGCGCATTAGTGGCATTGTCAATATGAATATTCAACAAGGAGTATTTACCAATCAGGATCCTAATATTGGTCGCATTTTGTCTTTGCTAAATATTAGGTCTGCTGCTAAGCGTTTAAAGCTGGATGTTAAAGATCTAACAGATAAAGGCTTTGCCTATGATAATATCGATGCACACCTAACACTTCAGAATTCGATTGCAGAGATTGACCGTTTTAAGTTGAGCGCTAGCGCTAGTGATATTACGCTCACTGGGCGAAGCAATATTGTTGACCAAAGGTATGATCTTGAGGCAAAAGTGATCCCAGCATTTGGCGATGCCGTTCCTGCGGCGACTTATCTGGCAGGTGGTGGTTTAATTGGTTTGGGTGTGTGGCTGGTTGATGAAGGTTTGTTTGATGGCGAGTTAATTGATAAGATTGTTGATAAGGTGGTTGAATTTAAATATAAAATTACTGGTCCATGGGATGAGCCCACTATTGAAAATATATCAACCATTTTATAATGGGGCTATTAATTATTGACAGCACAATTTATGAATCACATAAAACAGCATTTTTTTCATCCAAAAACTCCTCAAATAACCGGCTATTCTTCTCATTTTGGGATGAAAAATACACTATTTTTTACACACCCTAAATCGCACTCTCAATATTTAACAGCCCCATGATCGAACAATTACTAGATGACCATCATCTAAATCAAGAAACAGTTTATTCATTGTTGTCCTCTTTAGTCAGTAAAACGCCTGATTATGCAGATTTGTATTTTCAGTATTCGGTAGCTGAATCGTGGTTTTTAGAAGAAAGTATTGTTAAATCAGGGACTTATAATATTAGTCATGGCGTGGGCGCTCGCAGTGTTAATGGCGAACAAACAGGCTTTGCTTATTCAGACGATTTAAATAGAGATGCTATTGAAAAAGCCATTGATTTTGCTAAAGGCGTTAGTAACAGTCATTCGCCTGCACCAATGCAAACTTTTCAATCAATACCTGAGATTGCTAAATATAGTAACCTTAATCCGCTAGGTAGTCTTAGCTCTCAAGAAAAAGTTGATTTTTTAAATCGTATTGATGCGCTTGCTAGAAAAGAGCCAAAAGTTAAGCAAGTTAGCGCTTCTATTTCTGGCGCTTATTCTGAAGTGCTAATTGCTTCAAGTGATGGCGTGTATCAAAAAGATTATCGCCCTATGGTTCGGGTGAGTGTTAGTGTTATTGTGGAGCATGACGGACGTATTGAATCTGCTTCAAGCGGCGGCGGCGGGCGTTATGATTATCGCTACTTTATTGACCATAATTTAGATGAAATTTATGTCAATGAGGCAATTAGACAAGCATTAGTGGCGCTAGAATCCAAAGGTGCGCCAGCAGGCAATATGCCAGTCATTCTAGGGCCAGGCTGGCCTGGTGTATTGCTACATGAGGCGATTGGGCACGGTCTAGAGGGAGATTTTAATCGTAAAGGCTCTTCGGTATTTACCGACAGAATAGGCGAGCAAGTAGCTAGCTCAAAATGCAGTATTGTTGATAACGGCACCTTGTCTAATAGACGTGGCAGTCTAACGATTGATGACGAGGGCACGCCTACTCAAAATACCATGCTGATTGAAAACGGTATTCTTAATAGTTATTTGTTCGATAAGATGAATGCTAAGTTAATGGGGGTTGAGTCAACAGGTAATGGACGCCGTGAATCTTATGCGCATATACCCATGCCACGAATGACTAACACCTACATGCTTAATGGAACAGATCATATTGATGATATGATTGCCTCAGTTGATGAGGGTATTTATGCACTTAATTTTGATGGCGGGCAAGTCGACATTACCTCAGGCAAGTTTGTTTTTAGTGCGAATGAGGCATATTTAATCAAAAATGGCAAAATATCTCACCCTATTAAGGGTGCTACTTTAATCGGCGCTGGCGATGAAGTATTAAAGAAAATCTCTATGGTAGCAAACGACTTAAAGCTGGACGGTGGTATTGGTGTTTGTGGCAAAGACGGGCAATCTGTGCCAGTCGGCGTAGGCCAGCCCAGCCTCAAGATTGACGAGCTAACCGTTGGTGGGACGCAGTTAAATCCATAGAATTTACGCTTGAATGTATTTGTCGTTATCTGTAGATAGCGCGGTCAAATTAGATATAATATTTAAATTGAAATTTTAACGTTGGAGCGTTGGGTGTTAGAAAACTATCTACCTATTGTTGTATTTATCATGCTAGGACTTGGGTTTGGCGCTGGGCCTATGTTGATTGGCTATTTGCTAGGACCAAGCAAGCCTGATAAAGAGAAAAATTCGCAATTCGAATGTGGCTTCCCTGCGTTTGATGATTCACGCATGTATTTTAACGTGCGCTACTATTTAGTGGCCATTTTGTTTATTTTGTTCGATCTAGAGGTGGCTTTCGTTTTCCCATGGGCAGTGGTGCAATCTCAGCTGGACTGGTTTGGTTTTATTGCAATGAGTATTTTTTTATTCTTGTTGGTTGTAGGTTTCATCTACGAATGGAAGAATGGAGCTCTGGAGTGGGAATAAGCAATGGCTATTGATGGATTAATGAAAGAAGGATTTGTAACTACCTCGCTTGACAGTGTCATTAATTGGGCGCGAACAGGTTCGCTATGGCCAATGACATTTGGTTTGGCTTGTTGTGCGGTAGAGATGATGGAAGCGGGCTCTTCACGCTACGATTTAGACCGCTTCGGTATTGTGTTTAGACCCACTCCTCGTCAATCAGATTTGATGATTGTAGCCGGCACACTAACCAACAAAATGGCGCCCGCGCTTAGAAAGGTTTATGATCAAATGCCAGAGCCTCGCTGGGTAATCTCTATGGGTTCGTGCGCGAATGGCGGCGGGTATTATCATTATTCTTATGCAGTGGTTCGCGGTTGTGACCGAATTGTTCCGGTAGATATCTACGTACCAGGTTGTCCACCAACTGCAGAGGCCTTGTTATATGGAATTATGCAATTACAAGACAAAATTCGTCGAACGAGTACGATTGCACGCACATGATTATGCAAGAACTAACAGAAAAATTAGAAGAGAGTTTTGAGGGTGCTGATTTAGTATCAGCATTCGGTGAGCTAACCTTAACTGTTGATAGTGCTGATATTATCGATACATGCTTAAAGTTGCGCGACCAACTAGAATTTGACACCTTGGTGGATTTGTGCGGTGTTGATTACCTAACTTACGGTCAATCAGAATGGGCGGGTGATGCTAGCAATTCTGGTTTTTCTAGAGGTCGACACGCACAAGGTGAAAAGGATACACATCAGCAGCGTTTTGCTGTGGTTTATCATCTTTTGTCTGTGAGTAAAAATTACCGTATTCGAGTTAAAACTTTTGTTAATGAGGCTGAGCCTATTATTAAATCAGTGACGGGTATTTGGTCGTCAGCTGATTGGTATGAGCGTGAAGCCTTTGATTTAATGGGCATTTTGTTTGAAAATCACACTGATTTACGCCGAATTCTAACGGATTATGGCTTTGTTGGTCATCCACTGCGTAAAGATTTTCCGCTGATTGGCGAGGTAGAGATGCGATATGATGAAGAGTTGGGTCGTGTGTTGTATGAGAAGGTTAGCATTGAACCAAATGTTAGTGTTCCTAGGGTAATTAGGAAAGGATAAAGATGGCTGAAATTCGTAACTATACCCTTAACTTTGGTCCGCAACATCCTGCAGCTCATGGCGTATTGCGCCTAATTTTAGAAATTGATGGTGAGGTGATTGAGCGCGCTGATCCACATATCGGCTTGCTACATCGCGGTACCGAAAAGCTCGTAGAATCAAAGCCATACAATCAATCAATCGGCTATATGGATCGCTTGGACTATGTATCCATGATGTGTAATGAGCATGCTTATGTGATGGCTATTGAAACTATGCTTGAGCTAGAAGTGCCAGAGAGAGCTCAATATATTCGTGTAATGTTTGATGAGATTACGCGAATTTTAAATCACTTGATGTGGCTTGGAACGCACGCACTTGATGTGGGCGCAATGAGTATTTTCTTGTATGCTTTTCGCGAACGCGAAAAGCTGATTGATTGTTATGAAGCGGTTTCAGGCTCGCGTATGCATGCGACCTATTATCGCCCAGGTGGTGTTTATCGCGATCTGCCAGAGCGTATGCCAAAATATCTTAAAACCGATACGCGTACTGAGAAAGAATTAAAAGCCATGAACGAAAATCGTCAAGGCTCATTACTAGATTTTATTGAAGATTTTGTAAAAGAGTTCCCTCGACATATCAAACAATATGATGACCTGTTGACTGAAAATAGAATTTGGAAGCAGCGTTTGGTTAATATTGGTATTGTGTCGGCTAAGCGTGCAAAGCAACTAGGCTTTACAGGTCCAATGTTGCGTGGCTCTGGCGTGGCTTGGGATTTGAGAAAAAATCAGCCATATGCGGTATATGATCAACTTGAATTTGATATTCCAGTTGGCGTTACTGGTGATAGCTATGACCGTTACTTGGTGCGTATGGAAGAGTTGCGCCAGTCTAATAAAATTATTGGCCAGTGTGTGTCATGGCTTAAAGCTAATCCAGGTCCGGTGATGAGTGATGATAAGAAAGTTTCACCACCTAAACGTGGCGATATGAAAGACGATATGGAGTCTTTGATCCACCACTTTAAATTATTTACCGAAGGTTATTCATTACCTGAGGGAGAAGTGTATAAGACCGTTGAGCACCCTAAAGGTGAGTTTGGTATTTACCTTATTTCTGATGGCGCTAACAAGCCTTATCGCGTTAAGATTAGAGCGCCTGGTTTTGCACATCTAGCCTCAATGGATGAGATGACTAAAGGTCATATGCTCTCAGATGTGGTTACCATAATCGGTACACAAGATATTGTTTTTGGAGAAATTGATCGATGATAAACTTCTTCTTTTTTGTTTTTTCTACGTTACGCTTAAAAAATAAAAAAATATTCGCTTCTAAAGTTAAGGGTTTTGCATAATGATTTCAGATAACGCAAAAAAACAAATCGACGATTGGATAGCAAAATATCCACAAGGACGTCAAAGCTCTGCAGTCATGGAAGCATTGAAGATTGTCCAGGCAGAAAATGCAAATCAGCTGAGCCATGATTCGATTCAGGCAGTTGCAGATTATTTAAATATGCCAGGTATTGCTGCTGCGGAAGTGGCTACCTTTTATGAAAATTACAATCACCAGCCTGTGGGCAAACACATTATTCGTTTTTGCCATAATATTTCGTGCATGCTAAACGGTTCAGACGATTTGATTGCTCATCTTGAAACGAAATTGGGTGTTAAAACTGGCGAAGTCACTAAAGATGGCTTGATTAGTGTAAAAAAAGTAGAGTGTTTAGGTGCTTGCGTGGGTGCGCCAATGTTTCAGATTGGTGATCAATACTATGAGAATTTAACTACTGATAAAATTGACGACATTGTGGATGGCCTTAAATGAATGAAGTTTGTTTTAAAAACTTAGATAAAGACCAGTGTTGGTCGTTAGAAACTTATGAGGCCAGTGGTGGTTATAGCACTTGGCGCAAGATTATTAAAGGTGAATACACGCCAGATGAGATTATTAATGAATTAAAAATCTCTGGACTCAGGGGTCGTGGCGGTGCTGGTTTTCCAACAGGGTTGAAATGGAGTTTCATGCCACGCAATGCCCAAGGTCAAAAGTATATCGTTTGTAATTCGGATGAGGGTGAGCCCGGTACTTGTAAAGATCGCGATATCCTAAGGTTTAATCCGCATGCTGTGATCGAAGGTATGGCGATTGGCAGCTATGTGATGGATGCAACGGTTGGTTATAATTATATCCGTGGTGAATTTATGGAGCCCATTAAACGCTTTGAAGGCGCCTTAAAAGAAGCTTATGCAGCCGGCTTATTGGGCAAAAATATAAACGGTTCAGAGGTGAGCTTTGATTTATATTCTCATTTAGGTGCAGGTGCCTATATTTGTGGTGAAGAGACTGCTTTATTAGAGTCGATTGAAGGTAAAAAAGGCCAGCCAAGATTTAAGCCGCCATTTCCAGCTAACGTTGGATTGTTTGGCAAACCTACCACCATTAACAATACAGAAAGCTTTGCCTCTGTGCCCGATATTATGCAAAACGGCGGCCAGTGGTTTGCGGACTTAGGGGTAGAGAATTCTGGCGGTACCAAATTATTTTCAGTATCTGGACATATTAACAATCCAGCCAACTATGAAGTATCTATGGGTATGCCATTTAGTGAATTATTAACACTTGCAGGTGGCATGCGCAATGGCGCAAAACTTAAAGCAGTGATTCCAGGCGGATCTTCCACGCCTGTATTAACAGCTGAAGCTGCCATGGCAATGACTATGGACTACGATGGTATTGATAAAGCAGGCTCTATGTTGGGCGCAGGTTCGGTAATTATTATGGATGATTCGACCTGTATGGTTGAAGTACTTACACGTTTGGCGCACTTTTATTATGATGAATCTTGCGGGCAATGTACACCATGTCGAGAAGGTACGGGATGGCTATATCGCGTATTGAAGCGAATTATGGATGGCAAAGGTAAAGCAGATGATATTGATTTATTATTAGGCGTGCAAGAGAAAATTATGGGTAATACAATTTGCGCTTTGGGTGATGCTGCAGCAATGCCTGTTGAAAGTTTCTTGAGAAATTTTCGTGAAGAGTTCGAGTACTTTATTGAGCACAAAAAGAGTATGGTGAAAGGATAATGGCTGATATTAAGATTGAAATTGATGGTCAAATTGTCAATGCCAAAGCAGGCGAAACATTAATTGCTGTTACTGATCGCGAAGGTATTAGCGTACCAAGATTTTGTTATCACAAAAAATTATCAACATCAGCTTCTTGCCGCATGTGTTTGGTTGATATTGAAGGAGTACCTAAGCCACAAACTTCTTGCTCAACGCCTGTTTCTGATGGCATGAAGATTTATACGCAGAATGAAAAAGCCAAGGCTTCTCAAAAAGCTGTTATGGAATTTTTACTTATCAATCACCCGCTAGATTGTCCAATTTGCGACCAAGGTGGTGAGTGTGAATTGCAAGATGTTGCTGTTGAGTATGGCTCTGATGTTTCTCGTTTTAGCGAAGGTAAGCGTGTTGTTGCGGCTAGCGATATCGGCCCATTAATTCAAACAGACATGACTCGCTGTATTCATTGCACGCGTTGTGTTCGCTTTGGTAGTGAAATTGCAGGCATGATGGAGATGGGTGGAACGGGTCGTGGTGAAGATTTAAAAATTGAGCCATTTTTAACCCAAGGTATCACTTCAGAATTATCAGGAAATATGATTGATGTTTGCCCAGTAGGTGCTTTAACATCTAAGCCTTTTAGATACGAGCTAAGATCTTGGCAAATGGCCTCAGTTGATAGCATTGCGCGTCACGATCTAACAGGCTCTAACATTTATGCACAAACCTATAAAGGCCAGGTAAAGCGTGTAGTTTCTGGCGACAATGAAGCGGTGAACGAAACTTGGATTTCAGATCGAGATCGTTTTTCTTATGAAGGTCTTTCTCATAAGAATAGATTATTAGCCCCACAAATCAAAGTGGCAGGTCAATGGAAAGAAGTAGAATGGGATGTGGCACTTGATTTTGCGGTTAAAGGACTTAATAAACATGTTCTTAATAATCGCAAGGCGCATCAATTAGGCGGTTTAGCGTCTAATACTGCCACAACAGAAGAATTTTATTTGATGCAAAAGCTTCTTCGCGAGTTAGGCTGTGAAAACCTAGATTATCGTCTAAATGTTAATAATTTAGAGCAAGCAATTGTACTGGCTTCTAATATTAAACTGGAAGCACTTGAAAGTGTTGATTATGCCATGGTTATTGGCTCAAATTTACGCCTAGAGCAGCCTATGATAAATCACAGATTGCGCAAGGCTCAGTTGGCTGGTGCCGAGATTTGTGCGTTGAATGTTAAGGAATTTGACTATAATCTCAAAATCAGCCATACAACGGTAGCGCCTCAAGAAATAGCAACTCTACTGGCAGGGGTTTTGAAGAGTGTTTTAGAGAAAAAAGCTGTCGAATTGCCCGAATATTTAGAGCATATTAGCTCTAGTGAATTGTCAATTGAATTGGCAGAAAAACTACTTAATGCTGAAAATTCAGTTATCGTATTGGGCGAGCACATTGTTAATAATGCTCAAGCTGCTAGCATTGCACAATTGGTAACCGATATTGCTGAGCAAGTAACAGGTTCGACGTTAAATGTCAGCATGACTTCCAATTCTTTGGGCGCTCAATATGCGCATTTTGTCCCTACTTCTGCTGGTATGAACGCTAATGAAATGCTTCAAGCTGATATGCGTGCTTTTTTACTCTTAGATGTTTATCCTGAGTATGACTTTCATCATGCTAGTTCTGCGATTGAAGCTTTGTCAAAAGAAGATGTGTTTGTTGTGTCTTTAAATAGTTTTAATAATGATCTAACTGCTGAATATGCTGATGTCATATTGCCAATGGCCGCTATGTATGAAACTTCAGGCTCACATGTTAATATTAATAATGATATTCAGTCATTTAAAGCTGTAGTTCAAGCGCCAGAGGAGGCAAAGCCTGCCTGGAAAATCTTAAAAGTACTGGCCGATTTATTAGAATTACCAGGCTTTCATTATGAAAATTCTTCGCAAATATCTAGTGAGCTTGCGCATCAGCCACATGAGCATAGCCATGATACAGCTATAGATTTAACATCAAAAGATGATACAGTTGAAACCATTTGGATGCACTCGGCCTATCATACAGATGTCTTGTTAAGACATACAGCAGCATTAGGAGCGAGTCAAATTGGACAAACTCATTTGGCTTCAATGAATGTTGCTACCGCCGAGGCGCTAGCATTAAAGAGTGGCGATGTGTATTTGGGCGTACCTATTGATATTACCGATACTGTTGCTGATCAATGTGTATTTGTTAGTAGCAATCAGGCGACTATAGGAGGATTGTAATGATGGATCTTTGGCAGTCATTTGTTGCAGGTGTTAATGAATCAATGCCTTGGTTTGATGGCAATATTGCCGCCATTATTATTATCTTGATTAAAGCAATTGCTTTGATTATGCCGTTGTTGTTAACGGTAGCTTACTTTACTTATGCAGAGCGAAAAGTTATTGGCTATATGCAGCTAAGGATTGGTCCAAATCGTGTTGGCCCTAAGGGCTGGTTGCAACCGATTGCCGATGCTTTAAAATTGATGACTAAGGAAATTATTTTTCCAACTAAAGCTAATATTTACTTATTTTTACTAGCACCTGTATTGGCCATAGCTCCTGCAATAGCAGTATGGGCAGTTATTCCATTTGATGAGGGTATTTACGTCACCAATCTTGATGTGAGTTTGCTCTATGTTCTGGCGATTGGCTCAATTGGTGTTTACGGTATTATTTTAGCAGGCTGGGCTTCAAATTCTAAATATCCGCTTCTGGGTGCGCTTCGAAGCGCCTCGCTGTTAGTTTCTTATGAAATTGTCATTGGTTTTGCCTTAGTGACTGTGGTTATGATTGCNGGTAGTGTTAATCTTAATACCATTGTCTCTGGCCAACAAGGCGGTATATTTAATTGGTATTTTATTCCGCTATTCCCAATGATGATTATCTTCTTTATTTCAGCTTTAGTAGAAACAAATCGTGCGCCTTTTGATGTGGTAGAAGGCGAGTCAGAAATTGTAGGTGGTACTCATGTTGAATATTCAGGTATGACATTTGCAGTATTTTTTCTAGCAGAATACGCCAATATGATCCTGATGGCAGTATTGGCCGTAATAATGTTTTTTGGTGGCTGGCATTCTCCATTTGAAGGTGTGCCTTATCTTGAGGTTGCTTTTGCTTGGGTGCCAGGCATTATTTGGCTATTAGCCAAATCTACCTTTTTTATGTTTTTGTATTTATGGGTAAGAGCAACTTTTCCACGCTTTAGATATGATCAAATTATGCGTCTAAGTTGGAAGATTTTTCTACCTATTACCATTCTTTGGATTTTTGTCGTTGCACTTATGACGCAACTTCATATTGGTCCTTGGTTTGCTTAAGGAGTTGTAAAGATGATAAATAACATAAAAAAACTAGCAAAAAATCTTAGCTTAAGCGAATTACGCTCTGGCATGAAAATTACCGCCAAAGAATTAGTTAATACTAAAATTACCGTTCAGTACCCTGAAGAAAAAACTCCAATTTCTCCAAGATTTAGAGGCTTGCATGCGCTTCGTCGTTATCCGAATGGCGAAGAACGTTGTATTGCTTGTAAATTATGCGAAGCGGTTTGCCCAGCTAACGCTATTACTATTGAATCAGAAGCGCGTGATGACGGAACACGCCGTACTACCCAATATGACATTGACCTGTTTAAATGTATTTTTTGTGGTTTTTGCGAGGAAGCCTGCCCAGTTGATGCGATTGTTGAAACACATATTTTTGATTATGCATTTGAATCAAGAGACGGCAGTATTATGACCAAAGATCGACTGCTAAAAGTTGGTGATGATAATGAAAAAGCTATTAGTAAGGCGAAATCTGAAGATGCAAAATATCGATAAGGATAATAACAAATGAGTTCTGAACAAATAATTTTTTATATTTTGTCATTTTGGTTTATAGCTTCTTCTCTAGCCATGATTTTTGCTCGTAACGCTGCTAAGGCAGTGTTGTTTTTGGTTTTGGGTTTCTTTTCAGCGGCTAGTATTTGGATTTTACTAGAGGCTGAATTTCTCGCTATTACATTAATTCTTGTTTATGTAGGCGCTGTTATGGTGTTGTTCTTATTTGTTATCAAGATGCTTAATATCGATAAATCAACCTTGCGTGCTAAATTTGCTGGTTATTTGCCACTTGGAATTGTTGTGGCGCTAATTATTATCGCTGAAATGACTTTGGTATTAGGCAATGCGCAATTTGGCTTAGATGTAATGCCTTCGCCGGCAAGACATGCTGCTGATTATAGTAATATTACCACCTTAGCTTTACAACTCTACACTACGTATGTTTATCCGTTTGAGTTGGCTGCCGTTCTTCTATTAATTGCTATTATTGCTGCGATTACTTTGGTGCAAAGGCAAGAAGTTAATCGCAAGAAGCAATCCATATCAGAGCAAGTAAAAGTTAAAGCTAAAGATCGAGTGAGAATTGTTACAATTGCCTCACCGTCCAAGGAGGGTAAGTAATGGTTAGTTTAAGTGATTACTTAATTTTAAGCAGTGTTATTTTCTGCATTGGTCTTGTTGGGATTTTTATTAATCGTACTAATATCATTACTTTACTGATGTGTGTAGAGTTAATCTTGGCCGCTGTTAATACTAATTTTATTGCTTTTTCACATTTTTTAGGCAATGAAGCCGGGCAAATTTTTGTCTTTTTCATTTTGACAGTTGCTGCTGCAGAGGTAGCAATTGGGCTAGCTATTTTGACACTTTTATTTAGAGTGCGCGGATCTATTGATGTTGACGTTACTAATAGTTTAAAGGGGTAATGATGGAGCAAATATACTTAACTATTGCTTTAGCACCTTTAGTGGGAGCGATTTTTGCTGGATTTTTCGGCTCATTATTAGGCAGAATGGCGACTAATGTGGTAACCATTGTAGGTGTACTTATATCGACTGTTTTATCGTTATATGTATTTAACCACCATGTTTTAGATGGCGGCGAGATCTTCAATCAAAACCTTTATACCTGGATGCAAATTGGTGAACTAAACGTTAGTGTCGGTTTTTTAATTGATAATCTAACTGCCGTCATGCTTGTAGTTGTTTCGTTTGTATCTCTGATGGTGCATATTTACACTATTGGCTATATGCATGATGACGCAGGTTATACTAAGTTTTTTAGCTATATTTCGTTATTCACTTTTTCGATGTTTATGCTGGTGATGAGTAATAACTTCATGCAGCTATTTTTTGGCTGGGAGGCGGTCGGCTTGGTATCGTACTTGCTTATTGGCTTCTGGCATCATAAAGAAAGTGCAGTTGAAGCGAATCTTAAGGCCTTTTTAGTTAATCGTGTCGGCGACTTTGGTTTTCTTTTAGGCATTGCCTTGGTGCTTATGTATTTTGGCTCGCTAGATTACGTTGAAGTGTTTGCAAGTTTAGGTAATGTAGCTGGTGTTACGATGCTGGACGGCGCTTCTGTAATCACAGTTATTTGTATTTTGTTATTTATTGGCGCAATGGGCAAATCTGCTCAAGTGCCTCTNCATGTATGGCTACCAGGCTCTATGGAAGGTCCAACACCTATCTCAGCACTTATTCACGCAGCTACTATGGTAACTGCCGGCATCTTTATGGTATCGCGCATGTCTCCTATGTTTGAGTTGAGCGAAACAGCCCTGATAGTGGTAATGATTGTTGGCGCGGTTACCGCACTATTTATGGGTTTGTTAGGTATTGTACAAAATGATATTAAGAAAGTTGTGGCTTATTCTACCTTGTCACAACTTGGCTATATGACTGTTGCTCTTGGAGTTAGCGCCTATTCTGTGGCAATCTTCCACTTGATGACGCATGCCTTCTTTAAAGCGTTACTTTTCTTAGGCGCAGGTTCAGTGATTGTGGCATTACACCATCAGCAAGATATCCGCAAAATGGGCGGTTTGCGCAAAAAAATGCCAATCACTTATTGGACGGCTTTGATCGGTACCTTGGCTCTGATCGGCTTCCCAGGCTTTGCAGGATTTTATTCCAAAGATATGATTATTGAAGCGGTACATTTTTCACAATTACCATTTGCTGATTGGGTTTATGTAGCTGTAATTATTGGTGTCTTTATTACTGCTTTTTACTCACTAAGAATGTTTTTCTTAGTGTTTCATGGCGAGTCAAGAATGGATGAACATACTGCCTCACACGTCAAAGAATCACCGTTTAGTATTACCCTGCCACTTGTGGCTTTGGCCATTCCATCTGTTGTAATTGGTTATTTAACAATTGATCCAATGTTATTTAATGGCTGGCTTGATAACGCCATCACTGTGGCTGCAAGCCACGGCTCTATGGCTAGTCTTCAAGAGAGTTTTCATGGAGCAGGCGGTATGATTGCCCATGCTTTGCAAACTTGGCCTTTCTGGATGATGGTAGGCGGTATTGCGAGTGCTTGGCTACTAACTTTACATAGAGCTGAGTGGGCAACATGGATTCAGAAAAAATTTCATCGCAGTAATTACGTCTTAGAGTCTTTATATGGATTTGATCGTTTTAATGATATTGTTTTTGTACAAGGTGTCAAAAAACTAGGCAACTTCCTATGGAAGGTGTCAGATTCAGGCTTAATTGACAAATTAGTAGTTAATGGTAGTGCAAGACTGGTTGGTTTTATTGGTTCGATGGTGCGCCCAATTCAAACAGGCTATGTTTACCATTACGCGTTTTTCATGATTTTCAGTTTATTAATTATTTTAACTTGGGTGCTGTTTGCAAGTGATAACCCACTTTTAAAAATCGAGTTTTAACTATGGAACTATTGAGTTTATTAATTTGGTTACCAATTTTAAGTGGTATTTTAGTTATTCTGATTGGCAATGATCGAGCTGATACAGTGCGCTGGGTTTCTGTAGCTGCTTCAATTTTAGTATTTGTTATGTCATTGAGTTTGTATACTGAGTTTGATGCTACAACTCACTTAATGCAATTCGAAGAGAAGGTTTCTTGGATTCCACAGTTTGATATTTATTATCATTTAGGTGTAGACGGTATTTCCATGCCGCTTATTATTCTAACAACATTCTCTAGTATTTTGGTGTTGGTTGCAGGCTGGGAAGTGATTCAAACTCGTCCAGCGCATTATATGGCCGCTTTCTTGATGATGGAAGGATTGATTATTGGCGTATTTTCAGCACTTGACGGTATTTTGTTTTATGCTTTCTGGGAGGCCTCATTAATCCCAATGCTGTTAATTATTGGCGTCTGGGGTGGCGATAATCGTATTTATGCAGCGATTAAGTTCTTCTTGTATACATTCTTAGGTTCGGTATTTATGCTGGTATCGCTTATCTACATGTATAACAAAGGCGGTTCGTTTTCAATTTTAGATATGCATAATCTAAGCTTAAGTGCAACCGAGCAAGCTTGGATTTTCTGGGCATTCTTTATGGCCTTTGCCGTTAAAGTGCCGATGTTTCCTGTACATACATGGCTGCCAGATGCACACGTGCAAGCACCAACAGGCGGCTCAGTGATTCTAGCAGCTATTATGTTAAAAATGGGTGGCTATGGTTTCTTTCGTTTCTCATTGCCTATTACTCCAGATGCCTCTTTGGAGTTTTCAGAAATCGTCATCATCCTTTCTTTGATTGCCATTGTTTATATCGGTTTTGTGGCTTTAGTTCAGCGCGATATGAAAAAACTCATTGCCTATTCTTCCATTTCTCATATGGGTTTTGTAACCCTCGGTGTCTTTGCTTTATTTCTAGCTTACCAGCCGGGCGCACCAGAGGGTGCTTTACTTGGTCTAGAAGGCGCAATGGTGCAAATGATTTCGCATGGTTTTATCTCTGCTGCTATGTTCTTGGTCGTGGGTGTGCTGTATGATCGGTTGCATTCAAGAGAAATTAGTACTTATGGTGGTGTGATTAATTCCATGCCGAAATTTACCGGTTTTGCGGTGCTATTTGCTATGGCCAATGCAGGCCTGCCAGGTACATCAGGTTTTGTAGGTGAATTTATGGTGATTCTTGGCGCTGTGCAGGCTAATATTTGGTACGCTGTACTTGCGGGCTCAACACTGATTGTCGGTGCGGCCTACACCTTGTGGATGGTTAAGCGTGTATTTTGGGGTGCAGTGACCAATCCAGAGGTTTCGACTTTGTCAGACGTGAATGCTAGAGAGTTTAGTATTTTGGCCGTGTTAGCAGTCGCTGTCATTGCCATGGGTATTTATCCACAACCAGTGATCGATGTGATGCATGTTTCTATTGAGCACTTACTAAATCAAGCTTTAGCTTCTAAACTTTAAGTTAATAAAAAATTATGAATAATACATTCACATTTGATACTTCAACATTATGGTCAGCAACGCCTGAGATTTTTTTACTTAGTGCAATTGTGGTTGTGCTGCTGTTAGACTTGTTTTTAACCAAGCCTTTTAAGCAAGTTACTTATTATTTAACCCAAGCTAGCCTACTAATTACTGGCTTGCTGGCTTTTAGTTTAATCAATGAGCCACAAACCATCATCTTTGGCGGCTCGTTTATTTTAGATAATATGGCTTCAGTTTTTAAAGTCTTTATGGTGGGCTCAACTATGGTGGCAATGGTCTATACTCGTCATTATCTTACTCAACATTCACTCTTTAGAGGTGAATACTTTGTGTTAGTTTTGCTAGCAGTGTTAGGCATGATGGTAATGGTTTCGGGTTATAGTTTGTTAACACTATATCTTGGATTGGAGATCTTATCCTTGTCACTTTACACCTTAATTGCTATTGCGCGTGAGCGTGCGGGTGCGGTTGAGGCGGCGCTTAAATATTTTGTTTTAGGTGCCATTGCATCAGGCTTGCTGCTCTACGGCATGAGTATGATTTACGGTATTAGCGGCAGTTTAAATATTAATGAAATTGCCAGCTTTGCTGCCAACGCTAATCTTGCCTCTAGAGAAACACTGATTCTTAATTTTGGCTTAGTATTTTTAGTAATTGGTATTGCTTTCAAGTTGGGCGCCGTGCCTTTTCATATGTGGGTGCCAGATGTTTACCAAGGTGCACCTACTGCAGTCACCTTGTTTTTATCTACGGTGCCAAAAATTGCCGCTGTGGCGATGTTGGTGCGCATTTTGGTGGATGGCTTAGGCGCTATGCACGCCTATTGGGCAGATTTGTTCATCGTATTGGCGGTATTGTCCATTGCGCTTGGATCGGTGGTAGCACTCATGCAAACCAATATCAAACGTATGTTGGCGTATTCAACCATCTCTCATGTTGGCTTTATTATGCTTGGCTTTGTGACCGGTGTTGTAAGTGGCTACGGCGCCGCTGTTTTTTATGTATTGGTTTATGTTTTGATGAGTTTGGCGGCATTTGGCATAATTATTTTGCTTAACAAGCAAGGCTTTGAGGCCGATCAAGTTTCTGATTTTAAAGGCCTGAGTAAGCACTCGCCATGGTTTGCCTTGATGATGCTAGTGATTATGCTATCTATGGCAGGTGTACCGCCGTTTATTGGTTTTTATGCCAAACTCTTCATCTTACAGCAAGTGATTTCTGCAGGCTTTGTGACCTTAGCTGTTGTAGCGGTTGTTTTTGCAGTGATTAGTGCTTATTACTATTTGCAAATTATTAAGTCCATGTATTTTGAAAAGACTGATCAAGATATTACAATTGTTGCGCCAATGGATATGCAATTGATTTTATCTATCAATGCGATTTTGATTTTAGCAGTGGGCATCTTCCCAGATTTTTGGATGAAGTTGGCAGTTTCATTGTTTTAAGTAATTATTATTTAAAATATCACAAGCTTGACAAATAATTTTAAATAATACTAATTTAGGCTATTTAACTGTGGCTAGATTTTTTTAGCGATTAATTAGCTCAATTTTTTGAGCCTTAAAAGAACTCTTGGCTCGCCTCCAAGCATGCCCATAAATAACTTCATAGGTTGCCGGGAGTTTTCCATCTTGTCGATATGATTCGTACATTTCAACCATGAGCTTGAATTTATCCTTGCCCATGAGAGCTTTTGAGCGCGCATCCACACTATGTGCACCGATAGCCTTAAGATCTCTGAGTAAATCGGTAACCGTTTGGTAAGTGAGTGTTAAGTGCTCCATTTCCATCACAGGCGACTCAAAGCCGGCACCGAGTAATTGATCACCAATATCGTGCATATCAGTGAATGTGTTCACGTGAGTGTCGTTATCTACCACTGACCAGCTCTTTTTTAGCTCTTTTAAAGTGTCTGGGCCGAAAGTAGAGAATAAGATTAATCCATCGTCTTTAAGTACTCTGTGGATTTCTGAGAATAGTTGTTTGAGATCGGGACACCATTGCATCATCAGGCTGGATACAACCATGTCAACGCTGTTATTAGCTAAAGGCAAGTGGCCGGCATCAGCGCAAATTTTTTGATTTGCTGAATTGTTCTTGAGGGAATTTTGAGCGAAGTCTAGTGCAATAATAGTTGATTCTGTAAAGCGCTTTGATAGTTGTTGGCTTAATAATCCTGTGCCAGCCCCTAAATCTAAAATAACGGCCGAATTGCTAGAAATAATATCAAGTTTTTTATCAAGCCGCATGGCAACTTCTTTTTGCAAAAAAGCATGATCATCATAATTGCTCGAAGCTTTATTAAACGCTGTTCTTACTTGAGACATTGAGCAGTCTTTTGAGTAACGGTTTGCATCAATTTAAAGTAGTGATCTGCACCTGGATTAATATCAAAGCCAATAATATCAATACTTGCAGTATTAATGTTTAATCCTTCGGTTAGTGTATTGATACGTTTTTTTGGGATTTCATTTGTTGCTAGCAAGCAGTTTATTTGATGCTTGTTGATGAGTTTTTTAGCGTTTAGAATTTTAAAAATACTCAAATTTTCGCCGTGTTGGCGACTAATACTACTGATTTGTTTAAGTGAGTTGTTCTCAATAAAATGTTGAAAAGCATTGTTATAAGTGATTAACGTCTGATTATTTTGCGCAGATAATTGTTGTTGTGAGTTAAGCTCAAGCGCTGCTAGTTTTTGACTAAACTTATGCAAATTTTTCTGATAAGTAGTTTTGTTTGTTGGATCAATTTGTATAAGTTTATTGCTAAGCAAATGAGCAAATTGTTGCATTTTTTTAGTGCTGAGCCAGCTATGATGATTTTTATCATCATGCTCATCATGCTCATCATGCTCATCATGCTCATCATGCTCATCATGCTCATCATGCTCATCATGCTCATCATGCTCATCATGCTCATCATATTTGTTGATGGTGCTATGGTCAACAGTAAATAGTTTTTTATTTGGAATGTTGCGAATAGATTTAGACAAACCCTGTTCAAAATCTGGATGAACAATGATCACTAAGTCGGCCTGCTCAAGGTGAGATAGTTGCGAAGGTTTAAGGTGTGCGTGGTGCGCAGATTCTTGACTACTTAGTAATAATTTTGGCGTGCTAATGTCTTGAGTTAAGGCGCTAACAATAGAGTGAATGGGTTTGATACTAACCACAATATTTGTACTGGCAAGTGCGCTAGAGGTCAATACTATTGTGAAAAAAAACAGATGGAAATTAATGCGTTTCATAGGAATAGTTTTTTTCAGTAAAGCCATTAATTATACTATTTTTGGCAAATAAAGATAGCGCGCTTAGGTGCAGGCAGGCCTTCGACGGTTAGATTGTCATTATTTGAATCAAGAAAGTCTTTCAAAGATTGGGTGTTATCTCCAATCCAATGGGTAGCGCGCTGTTCTTCTGGCGTGGTCTGGGTAACATCAACTAGTTTAATATTGGTAAAGCCAGCTGTTTTTAGCCAACTATGTAGCGTGTTAGTGGATGGCAAGCGCCAGACATTCCGCATGCGGGCATAGCGATCCTCTGGGATGATTTGATCGCCATGTTGTTGATCGATAACTAGAGTTTCTAAAATAAGCTCACCATCCTTTGCCATGACATTTTTTAGTTGTTGTAGGTGTCGCATATGATCTTTTTGATGATACAACACACCCATAGAAAAAACACTATCGAACAATGATTCTTCAGGCATTTGTTCAAGTTTTAGTGGCAATATATAAGCTTTTGGCGGTTGATTTATTAATGTGCGAATGGCCTGAAATTGATAATTAAAAAGCAAAAATGGCTCAATACCAATAGCAATATCAGCGCCTTGCATGGCCATCAAATAAGTGAAATAACCATTGCCAGAGCCTACATCTAATACTGCTTTTCCTTCTAAAGGTTGAATGTAATCTTTAAGTCGATCCCATTTCATATCGCCTCGCCACTCACTCTCAAGGTTTAAATCTCCAATTTGATAAGGACCTTTGCGCCAAGGCATAAGCTGTTTTAACGCTTGCGTCAGTTCAGCATTATTAGCATCAGCGTTAATGGCAACATACGGATGTTTAAAGCTTACTTGTCCCGGCTGAATCTTTTGAATATTGGCAATTGCATTTTCCCACTTAGGAATATTGCCATTATTAACCTCAAATGCTTGCTTTGATAATTCAACTAATGATGTGCAAATAGATGATAAATGTGTCATATTACAATCTTTTTCGAAATCTTTAAGCATACAAAATCAAGGTCATATAAAATACAAGTAAGAAGAGGAATTTTAAATTATTTGGAGATTAAAGATATGATGAATAAAACATTAACTTTTGCAGCAGCAATTACCTTAACATCAGCGTTAATCGCTGGTGGTGATGATCGTGATATGGGACCAGTTGAATCGTTTGGTATGCAGCCTGTTGCCGAAAAAACAGTTATCACTGAGCAAACGCCAGATTCAATGAAATTGTCTAAAGTGATTGGTCAAACGCCTTCAGGTTTTGCAGTGACTCAAGGTGCGCATCAAGCTTGCCAGACTACACTAGGCTTGTCTGCTGACAATATTGCTAGATTTGAAGATGCACTAGCTGGTGGCTTCTTGTTTAATACAGGACCAATTGATGCTATGGGCACATTGTTCTCGCCTGAGCGTTGGGCAGATTATTTTGCTTGTGTAAAAGGTCAGTAAGCATTATTCGCAAATATTAATAAAAAAGCCTGCGATTGCAGGCTTTTTTATTATGCGAAGATACAAAGGTTTTTTAAATTTCTAAAAGTGAGTTTTCTTTATCAGTTAGCTTGCTTTCTACTTCCTTAACACTAGCATCGGTTATTTTTTGGATATTTTCTTCCGCTTTTCTGGCTTCGTCTTCTGATATTTCTTTTTCTTTTAATAGATCTTTAAAATCGCTGTTGGCATCGCGACGAATATTGCGAATGGCAATTTTGGCATTTTCAGCTTCATCCCTAACCACTTTAACCAAATCACGTCTGCGATCTTCTGTAAGAGGTGGAAGTGGAATACGGATAACTTGGCCCATAGCTTGAGGATTAAGACCAAGATCTGAAGTCATAATGGCTTTTTCTACTGCTGCTGACATATCCTTCTCCCAAACAGATACTTTTAGTGTGCGTGAGTCTTCAGCCACAATATTGCCAACTTGAGATAAAGGCACCATTGATCCATAATACTCGACTTGAACTTGTTCTAATAAAGAGGGGTGTGCGCGACCTGCTCTAATTTTGCCAAAATTGGCCTCAAGAGAGGCAACACTTTTAGTCATACGATCTTGAGCGTCTTGTTGAATTTCAGCTAGCATAATTAGTTCCTTACAATGGTTCCTAAGGCGTCACCCTTAAGAATGTTAGACAGTGTGTTGGTGTCTTCAAGCATGCTGAAAACACAGATTTCAATATGATGTTCACGACACATAGCAAAGGCAGAGGTATCCATAATTTGTAGATTTTTTTCAATGGCTTCATCAAAGCTAAGTGTGTCGTAGCGTGTGGCACTTGGATCTTTCATTGGATCAGCGCTATAGACACCGTCAACTTTAGTGGCTTTAAATACAGCTTGTGCACCAATCTCAATAGCTCTAAGTGTAGCGCCAGTATCAGTAGTAAAACAAGGAGCGCCTGTACCAGCTGAAAAAATAACGACTTTGCCATCGCTTAATGCTTGCTTGGCTTTATTGTGATCCATAGGTTCGCAAACGCCACCGCCAATTGGAAAGCCAGACATAACTAATACATCAACATCATTTTTGCGACAAGAGTCTGAGATGGCTAGCGCATTCATAACTGTAGCAAGCATACCCATATGGTCGCCTGTTACACGGTTCATACCTGCTTCAGCTAGTGCAGCACCGCGAAAAATATTACCACCGCCAACAACCACGCCAACTTCTACACCTTGATTTTGTACAGATTTGATAATACCTACTACTTTGTCTAATGTGGCTGGGTCAACAGTATTTTCAGAGCTGGCTAGTGCTTCTCCGCTAAGTTTTAATAAGATGCGTTTATATTTACTCATACTTGGATTAAATATTAATAATAGTCATAATTAGAATAGAGTGATTTTACCTATCTTACTCATTATAATGAACCCTTTGTCCGACATAATTTAACCTCTAATATGGATCAAATTAGCATACGCGGCGCGCGCGTTCACAATTTAAAGAATATTGATATCAACATACCTAGAAATAAGTTGGTTGTAATTACTGGTTTGTCTGGCTCAGGCAAGTCTTCATTGGCATTTGACACCATTTATGCAGAAGGGCAAAGGCGTTATGTTGAGTCTTTGTCGGCTTATGCAAGACAATTTTTGTCGCTTATGGAAAAACCAGATGTAGATCATATCGAAGGATTGTCGCCAGCTATTTCGATTGAACAAAAAGCCACTTCACATAATCCGCGCTCAACTGTTGGCACAATTACNGAAATTTATGATTATTTAAGGTTATTGTTTGCTCGAGCAGGTACGCCAAAATGTCCAGAACATGGCATCGATCTTGAATCTCAAACGATTTCTCAAATGGTTGATAGTATTGTTACTTTACCAGAAGGTGAAAAAATTATGCTATTAGCGCCCATTGTGCAAAACCGTAAGGGTAGCCATAAAAAGCTCTTAGAAGAATTGTCACATCAGGGTTTTTTGCGCGCACGAGTAGACGGTGAAGTAATGTATATGGATGATATGCAGGAGCTAAATGGTAAAACTAACCATACTATTGAGATTGTTATTGATCGTTTAAAGGTTCGCGAAGATATTGCCTCACGCCTATCTGAATCTTTAGAAACAGCACTTAATTTGAGTAATGGTTTGGTTAAAGTGTTGCCAATGAGTGATGAGGCGAGTTGGGATGAAATGGTATTTTCTGCCAAATTTTCTTGTGTTAAGTGTGGCTACTCACTCACTGAATTGGAACCTAGACTTTTCTCATTTAACAATCCTGTGGGCGCCTGCCCTACGTGTGATGGACTAGGCGTTAAGGATATGTTTGATGCGCAAAAAGTTGTGGCTAATCCAGGGTTGAGCTTAGCAGATGGTGCAATTTATGGTTGGGGTCGATCCAATGCTTATTTTTATCAAGTTTTGATGTTAGTAGGTCAGTATTACGGATTTGACATTGAAACAACTTATGAAGATTTGAGTGATGAGCACAAGAAAATTGTGCTATATGGTAGTGGCACGGATGAGATTGATTTTTCCAAAATCAAAGGGCGTAAGGGTTGGTCAAACAAGCCAAAGCCTTTTGAAGGAGTGATTCCTCGTATGATGCGTCGCTATGAAGAAAGTGAAATTCGCTCAGTGCGAGAAGAGTTGGCGCGCTATGTAGTGAGTCAAGATTGTACGACGTGCAAAGGCGATCGTTTGAATGAATCTGCTCGAAATGTTTTTATTGGCGGAAAAAACTTAGCAGAAATTACTAAATTCTCTATTGCTAATATTTATGAATTTTTAAAGTTGCTTGAGTTGGAAGGTGCCAAGGCCAAGATCGCAGATAAGGTTTTAAAAGAAATTATTCAACGACTTGAATTTTTAATCAATGTTGGATTAGATTACTTAAGTCTTGACCGACGAGCCAATTCCCTATCGGGTGGCGAGGCGCAACGTATTCGTTTGGCTAGTCAAATTGGTGCAGGGCTAATGGGCGTTTTGTATGTATTAGATGAGCCATCAATTGGCTTACATCAACGCGACAACCAAAAACTCTTAAGTACTCTGACATATCTGCGCGATATTGGTAATACTGTTATTGTGGTTGAGCATGATGAGGATGCTATTAAACAGGCAGATTATGTAATTGATATTGGTCCAGGTGCTGGTATGCATGGTGGAGAAATTATTGCATCAGGCACGCCAGAAGAAGTTGCCAACAATCCAAAATCTTTAACAGGTGATTATATTAGTGGTAGACAAGGCATTGAGGTTCCAAGTACACGAAAATCTTCAGATCGCTGGCTTGAAATTAAGGGTGCCAAGGGTAACAATCTAAATAATGTAGACTTGTCAATTCCTGTTGGAGTGTTGACTTGTGTTACTGGTGTTTCTGGATCGGGCAAATCAACATTGATTAACGACACTTTGTATGCATTGGCAGCACGAGAATTAAATCGGGCACAAACAACGCCTGCAGAGTTTGACAGCATCAGTGGATTGGAATATTTTGACAAAATTGTTAATATTGATCAAAGTCCAATTGGGCGAACACCGCGCTCAAACCCTGCAACTTATACAGGCATATTTTCTTTGATTCGTGACCTATTCTCGCAAACATTGGAAGCTAGAAGTCGAGGCTATAAAGCTGGACGTTTTAGTTTTAATGTGAAAGGTGGGCGTTGTGAAGCTTGTAAAGGTGACGGCCTAATTAAGGTAGAAATGCATTTTTTACCCGATATTTATGTTCCTTGTGATGTGTGTCATGGCGATAGATATAACCGCGAAACACTAGAAATTACCTATAAAGGTAAGACCATCTCTGAGGTGTTAGATATGACTGTTGAGACTGCAGTAGAGTTTTTTGAGCCTATGCCAAAAATTAAGCAAAAATTGCAAACTCTGATGGATGTAGGTTTGTCATATATCACCTTAGGGCAAAATGCAACGACTTTGTCAGGTGGTGAGGCTCAACGTATTAAATTAGCTAAAGAGCTATCAAAACTTGATACAGGGCAAACACTTTATATTTTGGATGAGCCAACAACAGGTTTGCATTTTCATGATATTAAGCAATTGTTATCAGTTATTAATCGTCTGCGCGAAAGAGAGAATACTATTGTTATTATTGAGCACAATCTAGATGTAATTAAAACAGCTGATTGGATCGTAGATGTGGGGCCTGAAGGTGGTGATAAGGGCGGATGCATTATCGCTACAGGAACCCCAGAATCAGTCAGTACTGTCAAAGAATCTTATACAGGCCAGTATTTGCAAAGCTGTTTATAAAGGGCTTTGCTGAAAATCGGAGATTTGATAATGATAATCTCTGCCATTTTTCACTTGTTTAATAGAGATCGGTAAATATTGATACTCTGGAGAGAAATAAGCTTCTAGTCGAGCACCTTGGCTAATTTTTTCAATTTTAATAGTGCTCATTGGCTGTTGATTGAAATTAATTATTTGATCGCCAGTTTTTTTATAATGCTGCTGTTCAATAGAATCTCCGTTAGCGACTTGATAGTGAAAATCAACCTGATTTGGTGTTTTTTGTAAATCATAAGCTAATGCTAAAAATAAATTAAGCGGATCAATAATAGTGCCAGATTTAACCTTCCAGTTTCTTATAATGGGCTGCGTTTTTGTAAGGTTTGAGCTAACTCGATGATGCTTGGCATTAATATCGATCGAATAATTGTCTTTTATTTGCCCATCTTCTAGCTCCATGATCTGATAGTTAATGCCATTAATACCAAGCTGATCAATGAAAAATTCAGAGCTAGCAGAAACTGAATATTTCTTAATCAATGCTGCTATTCCTGTGGTTTTAGCGTTAGCAGTATAAAAATACTCGTCGTCTAGCTGATGAAGCGTACGGACCTCTTCTGCAATTTTCAAACCGTTAATGGATAATTGATATTTGGCAATATGAGGCTTGAGCGCTTGAGCGCTTACAGAGATGATGCTGATAATTAGAAAGAGTGTGGTTTTTAAAGACATTTGTCATCCAAAACAACGCAATTGTCGTTGAGCGATAGTCGCCCTTGAGTAAAACAATGAACCACTTTAGGAAGTAGTTTATGCTCCTCTGCCAGTACCCGTTTAGCTAATAACTCAGCAGTATCATGTGCTAATACTTGAACGCGAGCTTGGGCAATGACAGGTCCACCATCGAGTTCGGCTGTGACAAAATGAACACTTGCGCCATGCTCATTCTCTTTAGCATCAAGCGCTCTTTGATGAGTGTTAAGACCTTGAAATTTTGGCAATAGAGAGGGGTGAATATTTAACATTTTACCAATATATTTTTTTGTAAATTCTTCAGTAAGAATGCGCATAAATCCAGCTAGAATGATAACATCTGGGGAGTATTGGTCAATAATTTGACTCAAATTTTGATCAAATTTCTCTCGAGTGGAAAATGTTTTATGATTGATAACATGCGTGGTTATATTGGCATTTTGAGCGCGCTTTAATCCGTAAGCATCTTCTTTATTGCTAACAACGGCTTGAATATCTAGATCAATTTTTTCAGCATGATCAATTAACGATTGAAGATTTGAGCCGCTGCCAGAGATTAAAACAACGCCTTTCATTTAGATAATTACTTGATTGCCTTCATTGGCAGTAATTTCACCAATTAGCCAGGCTTTTTCCCCTTGTTCGTTCATATGTTGAATAACTGCTGAGCTTTGTTCAGCAGGAACAACTAACACCATGCCAACGCCACAATTAAAGACGCGATACATCTCCATCATGTCGATATTGCCATTAGCTTGTAAGAATTGGAAAATTTCGGGTAAATTCCAAGAGTTGCTATCCAGCTTAGCAGCTAAATTATCTGGCAAAACTCTTGGAATATTTTCTAAAAGTCCTCCGCCGGTAATATGAGAAATTGCATGCACCGAGTATTTTTCAATAAGTGATAAAACCGACTTAACATAAATTTTAGTAGGCTCAATAAGCGCTTGAAGTTGAGCATCTGTTGGTTTGGATTGCTCCAAGACTTTACGAATGAGCGAATAACCATTTGAATGAGGTCCTGATGAAGCTAGAGCGATAATATGATCACCATTGGCAACTTTCGTTCCATCAATTACTTTGTCTTTATCAGCAATACCTACGCAAAAGCCAGCCAAATCATATTCTTCGCCTTGATACATGCCAGGCATTTCAGCTGTTTCACCACCAATTAGAGCGCAACCTGAAATTTTACAACCTTCACCAATGCCATAAATAACAGATGTAGTTAACTCTGTATTAAGCTTGCCAGTTGCATAATAGTCTAGGAAAAACAAAGGCTCTGCGCCTTGTACAATCAAGTCATTAACACACATGGCAACTAAATCAATACCAATGGTGTCATGTTTGTTGAGCATTTCTGCCACTTTAAGTTTTGTGCCGACGCCATCTGTGCCAGAAATCAGAACTGGATTCTTGTATTTTTTCAGATCCAATTCAAACATGGCACCAAATCCGCCGAGACCAGCTAATACACCATCACGCATGGTTGATTTTGCAATGGGTTTGATTTGTTCAATTAAGTCATTACCTTTGGTAATGTCGACACCTGAATCTTGGTAAGTCAATGATGACATAGGGTTTTTTCCGTATAATTAATTTTTTTGAATATCAATTGAACCAGTCGAAAAATGAATTTTTCAAGCGTGCCAAATGCACTTTCAATTTTACGCATTATTTTAACAGTACCTGTTGTAATGACGTTGCTAAATCATCAATATTTTTTAGCCATGGTGTTGTTTTTTGTTGCTGGAATTACAGATGCATTAGATGGTTGGATTGCTAAACGGTATTCATTTGAATCTCGACTAGGATCTATTCTTGACCCGGTGGCAGATAAGTTGTTATTGGTGAGTAGTTTTGTCACATTGTATTTAATTGGCTTGTTGCCGCTATGGCTACTAGTTTTAGTTTTTTTGCGTGATTTAATGATTGTATCAGGTACAGTGGGCTGCTTTATTGGTGCGGGAGTGCCAAAAAACGAGTTGCTATCGCCTTCGAAGCTATCAAAGATCAACACTGCATTGCAAATTACATTGGTTTTGTTTTTGGTGATTGTGCAAATACATCCGATTCAAGAACAATGGAGTACGGTATTTTTTATTATCGTTGCTACTTCAACTGTTCTAAGTGGCGCTGACTATATTTGGATTTGGATGGAGAAAATTATCTCCCAAGAGAAGAAATAATCTCAATGTCATGAAACAATTAGGATTGCCTATTTCGCTAGATTCAAAAATGCTGTTAAGCGATTTTTCTGTTAAGCAAAATAAAAATTTACTAGATTTTATTAATGCTTTATTTTTTCAAGATAGTTCGTCTATTGTGTTTTTTTATGGAGGGCGCTCTTGTGGTAAGACACATTTATTACAAGGCTGTATTTTCAAAGCTTTAGAGCAAAATCTAAAAGCGACTTATATAGATATCAATCAAACCTTGCCGAATAATTTTTTAAATACATTGTCTGATTATGATTGGGTATGCGTTGATAATATTGAGCAGCTTAGTGTAATTCAGCAGCAAGAATTATTTGATTTATATAATCAAATTAAGCATACCAATACCAAGTTGATTGTATCAGCATCTTTGCCGCCTGGTGAGTTGATGCTGTTAGCAGATCTTAAAACGCGATTGTCTCTGGCAGTTGTTTATCATTTAGAGCAGCTGGATGATCAAGAAAAAATTGCTTTAATTCAGCGAAAAATGCAGGATAGAAATCTTGAAATTGACGATAAAGTTTACGCCTATTTATTCAAAGTTTTTTCTAGGGATTTAAGCGTGGTTCTGTCAGCTATAGATCAATTAGATCAAGAATCTTTAAGGCAAAAAAGTTCGATATCCATACCTTTTGTTAAGAAAATTTTAAAAATTTAGGGTTTTTTTCTAAATTTGAATTTAGCAATTCTTGGCATAAGTTTAGAGAAGGGAATACGTTCAAGATCTTGGTAATCGATATTAATTTTTGATACTAAACTATTAATATTATTAATTTTATCGCCATTATTAACGCCCATTAATTCTTGCAGCGCAAGCAGGCCTCCCATCTTTATTTTTGATTGCTGGCCAACAGAAAGGTTGTTTGTATTATGTGTTTTTAGTACAAAGTTACTATTTTTTCGTAACTGGTAATAGAGTGCTTGGCAGTCATCAGATGATTTTTGATTTGAGCATGAGCCAAATTCTTTTTCTGCTACACAGTCCTTTGATGCATACTGACATCCGCATCGACCACTAAGAATCAAATGAGAGAAAGGACAAGTAAAGTGCTCATGTGCCATAACAATAGGTGTTTTGTGTATTTAATTAAGGTTATGACATTATAATATAGGCTTTTATTTTGAATCGTTAAATAGCTAATGAATTACCTACCTATTTTTATTGATATTAAGCATAAACCCTGTTTAGTTATTGGTGGTGGCGATATTGCTTATAGAAAAATTATGCTTTTGTTAAGGGCAAATGCAAAAGTCGTGTGTGTCGATAAGTTTGCCTGTAAGAATGTTCATGCACTGGCGGACGAGGGAAAAATTGTTCTTATCTCTAGGAATTTTAAGACTAGCGATATTGATTCACAATCTTTGATTGTTTCAGCCACTAATAATAAAGAGTTAAACGCTGAAATTTCACAATTAGCAAATAATGCAAATATTCCGGTAAACGTTATAGATTCTCCTGATTTATGTTCGTTTATTATGCCTTCTATCATTGATAGATCCCCTTTAGTGATTGCTGTTTCTTCTGGCGGTAAAACGCCAGTATTGTCAAGGCTGATTAGAGCAAAGTTAGAAAGTACAATTCCACATGCCTATGGAAAATTGGCGGAATTAGCGGGCAGTTTTAGAGATCAAGTAAAAGAAAAGTTTACCAACATAGAAGATAGGCGCTATTTTTGGGAAAAAACCTTTTCAGGCATTATTGCTGAAAAGGTTTTTGCTGGAAAAATAGATGAAGCAAGAGAAGATATGCAACAACAGCTTGATAATTCTAGCGATAGTGAAGTAGGCGAGGTTTATCTAGTAGGTGGCGGTCCTGGAGATCCTGATTTGCTAACATTTAAAGCTTTACGCCTTATGCAGCAAGCAGATGTTGTTTTGCATGATCGTTTGGTTTCTAAGGAGGTTATGGATCTTGTTAGGCGTGATGCAGAGCTTATTTATGTCGGTAAAGAGCGAGACAATCATAGCGTCCCACAAGACGGAATTAACCAGTTGTTAGTAGATTTGGCTAAGCAAGGTAGAAGGGTTTGTCGTTTAAAAGGTGGTGATCCGTTTATTTTTGGACGTGGTGGTGAAGAAATTGAGACTCTTGCTGAAAATGGTATTCCATTTCAAGTTGTTCCAGGCATTACAGCAGCATCTGGCTGTTCCACTTACTCAGGCATCCCACTTACACACCGTGATTATTCACAATCTTGTCGATTTGTAACAGGCCATCTAAAAGATGGTAGCATGAATTTACCTTGGGACGAGCTGGCTGTTGAACAACAAACTATTGTGTTTTATATGGCACTTAAAGGGGCGCAGCATCTTTCAAACAAATTAATTGAACATGGTATGCGAAGTGATATGCCAGTTGCACTCGTTGAAAAAGGCACAACGCCTGATCATAGAGTATGGACTACCACATTAGGCGAATTGCCAAATGTGGTAGCAACTCAGCCAATTAAAGCGCCAACACTGATTATTGTCGGCGAAGTGGTCAAGTTAAGAAAAAAACTAAATTGGTTTGACTCAGGCGATTAAATCGCTAATCAGTGGTTAGTTTTTTAAGCCGACTTTTTTAAAGATTTTAGCGGCGGGGCAAAATCCAGTAAAAGCTGATTGAAATAAGTTAAAACCAACAAAGAAAGTTAGCCATAACCAGCTTGCCTCTGCAAACAAATTACTGTTATTTAAAAGCAATGAGGCCATAATAATAGCGCCTGCCATAGCGGATACTGCATTAGTAATTGTCATTTGATTACTCCTAAGTTTGAAAGCACACACTTTAACATTATTTAGGTATAATTTCAAATTCTTCGCGGGAGTGGTGGAATTGGTAGACACGCTGGATTTAGGTTCCAGTGTCGCAAGACGTGAGAGTTCGAGTCTCTCCTTCCGCACCATATTTAACAAGGTGACATATGAAGACGATCATTCTACATAGTCAAGACTTGACAACAGCACAACTTGTTTCTCAACAAATTGGTGCAGATATCCAAAAGAGGCGAACACATTTTCGCTTTATTACAGATAAAACTATTGATTTAAAAGCTTTAAGAGAAGCGTTTAAGCTCGATTTTAATTTTTTACCTGAGTCTTTTTTAGCAAGCCAAGTTAGTCTTTTGGTTAGTGATATGGATTCAACCTTGATTAATATTGAGTGTATTGATGAAATTGCTGATTTTGCTAATTTAAAACCTCAAGTGGCGAGTATTACTGAGCGTGCTATGCAAGGCGAACTGGATTTTGATAGCTCACTCGCTGAGCGTGTCGCTTTATTAGAAGGTTTGGATGTATCTGTATTAGAAAAGGTGTACACGAATAAACTTCAGGTTAACTCTGGTGGCAAGGCATTGATTGAGTTCTTGCATAAGAGACAGATTAAAAGCGCAGTTGTATCTGGCGGTTTTACCTATTTTGCTGATCGTTTGGCTCAAGATATTAGNCTTGATTATTCTAGGGCAAATATTTTGGCAGTTGATAATGGACGCTTAACTGGTGTGACGCAAGGTCCAATTATCAATGCGCAAGCTAAGGCAGATTTTGTTAATGAATTGTGTCAACAGCACGCGTTAAGCACTAGCCAAGTAATTGTTGTTGGCGATGGTGCTAATGATTTGGCAATGATGGAAGTTGCTGGTTTGTCAGTTGCGTATCATGCGAAGCCGATTGTAGCAGAGCAAGCAGATATTGCCATTAATGTTGGCGGATTAGATAAAATTATAGATTTGTTTGATGAGTAATTTGGTATGTTAGTAGAGATTGGACATTTTGCATTGGTATTGGCGCTGGTGTTTACCTGTTTACAAGCTGTGTTACCAACAATTGGTCTGTTTAGGGGTAATCTGGCTTTAGCACAATTATCACGCCCAATGCTCTGGGCGCAATTCTTTTGGACTTTAGTTGCCTTTGCAGTGCTAATGAATGCTTTTATTGTAGATGATTTTTCAGTTAAATATGTAGCTGGAAATTCCAATACAGAGCTGCCAAATATGTTTAAGATGTCCGCCGTTTGGGGTGCGCACGAAGGGTCTTTGTTATTATGGGCACTTATACTATCAGGTTGGAGTGTTGCGGTTTCCATATTCTCTAAACGCTTACCAAGTGAAGTTTTAAATCATATTTTGATTATTCTAGGAATTATCAGTATTGGATTTTTATTATTCTTACTACTAACTTCTAATCCATTTGAACGCCTTGACATTATTCCAGCACAAGGGCGCGAACTTAATCCACTGTTGCAAGATTTTGGTCTGATTATTCATCCGCCAATGCTGTATATGGGCTACGTAGGAATGGCTGTCCCATTTGCATTTGTTTTATCTTCACTAATTCGTGGCCAGCTAGACTCTACATGGTTGCGCTGGACGCGCCCATGGACCTTAGTTGCTTGGGCATTTTTGACATTTGGCATTACACTCGGTTCATGGTGGGCATACTATGAGCTCGGTTGGGGCGGTTGGTGGTTCTGGGATCCAGTAGAAAATGCTTCATTTATGCCGTGGTTAGTGGCCACTGCTTTAGTACATTCGCTAAGTGTCAGCGAAAAGCGTGGCGCTTTTAAACATTGGACAGTGTTGTTAGCCATTTCTGGGTTTTCTTTAAGTTTGCTAGGTACTTTTTTAGTTAGATCAGGTATTTTGACATCGGTTCATTCTTTTGCCGCAGATCCGGCAAGAGGCGCCTTTATTCTAATCTTTTTAATTATTGTGGTTGGTGGATCATTGGCATTATATGCGTGGCGAGCATCGCTTATGCGAAGTCATAATTCATTTTCTTGGCTGTCGAAAGAAAGTGGTTTGCTTATTAATAATATTTTGCTAGTTGCTGCTATGATTAGTGTTTTCTTGGGCACTTTATACCCATTATTATTAGACTCTTTAGGTCTGGGAAAGATTTCAGTTGGCGCTCCTTATTTTGATGCTGTATTTATACCAATTATGATTCCGGCAGTTTTGGCAATGGCGATTGCGCCATTTTTACGCTGGAAGAAAGATACACTTGCTCGTATTTTCGGACTTTTAAAACCTATTTGGTTAGGTGTGGCTTTATTGTTTGCTATCAGTTTATTGATGGTTGAGAATGTTTTTGTTGCACTGGCAGTCTTTTTGTTTATCTGGATTGTTCTGCATTCATTGACATTGTTGGTCAGTCGAATTCGTCAAAAAGGCGCAACTAGCTTGGCGTTTATCGGCATGATTTTGGCACATATAGGTATTGCGATTTTCCTACTTGGAGCGACAGTCACAACCCAGCTTGGTATAGAAAAAGATGTAAAAATGAACATTGACCAGCCAATAACTCTTAAAGGTTATGAGTTTGTTTTCAAGGGCGTTAATAGTTTTTCTGAGCAAAATTACCAAGGGTATAAAGGCAGGGTTGAAGTCTATTATGAGGGTGAATTGATTACTAATTTGCAGCCAGAAAAGCGTCAATATGTGACCGGCATGCCAATGACAGAGGCATCCATTGATCCTAGTTTGCAACGAGATTTATATGTTGCTTTAGGCGAGTCTTTGGGTGAAGGCGCTTGGAGTTTAAGAATTTACTATAAACCGCTAATTAGATGGATTTGGTTAGGTGGCTTGTTTATTTCTCTAGGCGCTTTATTGGCCGCATTTGATAGAAGGTACCGTCTATCTGTTCAAAATGTTGGCGCTAAATCGAGGGCTGAATCATGAGTATGTTTATTTGGATAGGACTAATGTTGGTCGGCTCTATTGCTTGGACGATTTGGTTTTTGAAAAACCCGCTGGCTGATAATGGTTTGGATTTACAGCAATCAAACATTGCGCTTGGTAAGCAAAAAAAAATAGAGCTTCAAAATGATCTTGAGCAAGGATTGATTGATCAAGAGCAATTTGATCAAGCGTTGGAGGATATATCAAGCACATTAGCCTTAGAACTTAATCAGGCGCATACTAAAATATCTAATCAATCTAATGTGAATATTTGGGCTGGCGTAGTCATTGTCTTATTGCCTGTTTTTGCCATAAGTGTTTATTACAATTTAAGTAATTACACGCCCGTAAGTCAAGCAGCAGTGTCTGCTGATTCTCAGCCACTTAGTCTTGAGCAAAGTGCAGCTAAAATTAAACAACATTTGGATGATAATCCTGGCGATTTTGAAGCGTGGAAAATGCTTGGCATAACTTACTTTGAACTGGGTAAGGTTAAGTTATCTTTAGATGCTTATGAACAGGCTTATCAAATCAACTCTCAAGACCCTAGGCTGTTAGTTGAATACGCTTCTGCGATGATTAGTGCTAATGATGATCAGTTTGTAGGCCGACCTGTTAAGTTCATTAAACAGGCGCTTGAACTCGATCCAAACGCACCGGACGCACTTTATTTAGCAGGCATGTTTGCTGCTAGCGTGCAAGATTTTGAGTTGGCTAAAGCGCTTTGGAATAAAGCACTTAATGCACTACCTGAGCAAAGCTCTGATCGACAAGCGTTGGTAAGTATTTTGCAAGAATTGAGTCGGGTTGAAAGTGGTAATATTAGTAACACTGTCACCGTAAAAGTGGAAATATCTGATAAGATTTTAGCTGCTCGATCAGCTGATGACTATTTGATGATTTATGCTAAAGCTACTCAAGGAAGACCTATGCCAATTGCGATTCAAAAATTACCAATCAAAGCCTTTACTGGGCAAATTGTGTTGAGTGATATGAATTCTGTTATGTCGGAAAAACTTCTTTCACAGTATGATGAAGCACTGGTTGTTGTGCGTATTAGTACGACAGGTAGTGCTATGAAGCAAGCAGATGATTTACAAGTTGTGAGTGAAGTGGTTCGCATTGCTGACAATCCAATTGTGACTTTAAAATTAGATTAAAACGATGAGTAAAACGCTAGAGCTGGCTCAAGCCTTAATAAGAATTGATTCAGTAACTCCTAATGACAAAGGTTGTCAGACGCTGATGACAGATCATTTAAAGCGCTCAAATTTTGAGATTCGTGATCTTAAATTTGGCCAAGTGGATAATTTTTGGGCTGCACATGGGTCAGGTTCGCCAGTGTTCGTTTTTGCTGGACATACAGATGTTGTGCCAGTAGGTGATGAATCGAAGTGGGACGTAGATCCATTTTCTGCAGAAATAAAAGAAGGCATGTTGCAAGGCCGAGGTGCAGCTGATATGAAAGGCTCACTTGCTGCTATGCTAGATGCTAGCGAGCGATTTGTTAAAGATTATCCAGGTCACAAAGGTACGATTGGCTATTTAATTACTTCAGATGAGGAAGGCCCGGCAGTTGATGGCACTGTTAAAGTTTGTGAATATCTAAACGACATTGGTCAAAATGTTGATTATTGTTTAGTAGGAGAGCCATCAGCTACCAATACTCTAGGCGATATTATTAAAAACGGACGTCGAGGTTCGCTTAATGGCANATTAACAATTATCGGCAAGCAGGGTCATATTGCCTATCCTCACTTAGCTAACAATCCNATTCATTTGGCAGTTCCGGCGATTAATGAGCTGTGTGAAGAGCTGTGGGATTCGGGCAATGAATATTTTCCAGCNACCAGTTTTCANGTGTCAAATATACACTCTGGCACTGGAGTGACAAATGTTATTCCAGGCGAGATAGAAGTTGTTTTTAATTTTCGCTATTCAACTGAATCAACCCATGAAGGCCTGCAAAAAAGGGTGTGCGATATTATAGATAAGCATGGTCTTGAATATAGAATCGACTGGAATCATTCGGGCTACCCATTTTTAACCCCTAAGGGTGAACTGGTTAGTGGCTGTGTTGATGCTATTAAAAAGGTAACCGGCATTAATACTGAATTGTCTACTTCAGGCGGCACCTCTGACGGGCGTTTTATCGCACCAATTTTGGATGCTCAAGTAGTAGAGCTAGGTCCTTTGAATGCAACAATTCACCAAGTTAATGAGCGTGTTTCTGTTAAGGATTTAGATGATCTAAGTGATATTTATTACCATATTCTTAAAAATATCTAACCTAAGATGATGCGCTTTGATGTTATCACTTTATTTCCTGATATGTTCTCAGCCATCAGGGATGAGGGGGTGGTTGCACGAGGTCTTAAAAAATCACTACTAGAAATACATACCTGGCAACTTAGAGATTTTGCGGATAACAAATATCGAAATGTTGATGAAAAGCCTTATGGTGGTGGCGCTGGAATGGTTATGCAAGTTAAACCTATTCGTAGCTGTATTGGTCAAATCAAACAAAAAATACCAAATACCAAGGTTATTTATTTATCACCCCAAGGTCAGCCGTTGACCCACCAGCTAGCGCATGAGATCTCTCAACTTGAATCTGTCACTTTGCTATGCGGTCGCTACGAAGGGGTTGATGAGCGCGTGATTGAGCACGATGTTGATATGGAAATATCGATTGGTGATTATGTGATTAGTGGCGGTGAATTGGCCGCTATGGTGTTAATCGATAGCGTGAGTCGTCAGGTGCCAGGTGTTCTAGGCAATGCACAATCGTTAAATGATTCTTTTGCGGGTGATTTGCTTGATTATCCTCATTACACACGCCCAGAAGTTATTGATAACCAACAAGTGCCAGCAGTTCTACTGAGTGGTCATCAAGCCAATATTGATGCCTGGCGTGCAGATCAGGCTTTTAAAAATACCCAAAAAAAGCGCCAAGATCTGATCAAAAAGTAGTGCTGGTTTGCTTTTTTCTTAAAAAAATTTATAATGTAATACTTATTCTACAATGGCGTAGAGTCTTAAAAAACAAGCAGTGTTGCTGACAAGTTGCCCATGAGGGGTTTTATTTCTATTTGCAAATATTTTATTTGTAACTATCAAAGGAGAGAAGTATGAAATTTGTAACGGCAATTTTACGACCGCACAAATTAGACGATGTTAGAGAGGCGCTTTCAGAAGTGGGTGTCTCAGGCATTACTGTCACTGAAGTTAAAGGCTTTGGCCGTCAAAAAGGGCACACCGAGTTATATCGTGGCGCCGAATATCAGGTTGATTTTTTACCAAAAATTAAATTAGAACTGGCAATAGCCACTTCCCAATTGGATGTGGTTATTGAAACTATTAGCAATGTTGCCAATTCAGGCAAAGTGGGCGATGGCAAGATCTTTGTTTCTAATTTAGATAAAGTGGTTCGTATTCGCACTGGCGAAACTGATCAAGACGCACTTTAAGGAGTAAAAAACATGAAAAAAATATTAAGTTTATTGGCTTTGGTGCCAATGGTTGCGTTCGCAGAAGGTTTAGACGGTGCTAACACCTCTTGGATCTTAACTTCAACTGCACTCGTTTTGTTTATGACTTTACCAGGCTTAGCGCTGTTTTATGGCGGATTAGTTCGCAGTAAAAATATTCTCTCAGTTTTGATGCAATGTTTTGCCATTGCCGGTATTGTATCGGTGCTTTGGCTAATTGCCGGTTATAGTATTGCTTTTGCTGATGGCAATGCGTATTTTGGTAGTTTATCAAAATTTATGCTAGCAGGGGTTTTAGAGGGTTCTCTAAGTGGCGATATTCCTGAAAG